>Ga0105048_10000089_pt1 | contig 113392 bp, 108 predicted proteins | sample MAT05_FD_78382 | JGI IMG/M metagenome (GOLD analysis project Ga0105048, IMG submission 78382) | Freshwater microbial communities from Lake Fryxell liftoff mats and glacier meltwater in Antarctica - MAT-05 | ecosystem: Environmental > Aquatic > Freshwater > Ice > Liftoff microbial mat | place...
CCCGTTCGCACTCGCGATGGGGGCGACCGTTGGATCGCTCCAGCTCGGAGTAGCAGGGCCACCGGCGGTCGCCATGGTGCTGGTGGTTCTGGCCCTTCCGTACACCACGTTCGTTATGCGGGCCGCCTTTGCCGGCTACGACGAGTCACTCGAGGAGCAAGGACGAACGCTGGGGATGACCTCCTGGATGGTGCTGCGCTGGATCCGAATTCCGCTCCTGCTTCCCTCCGTGGCAACAGCGGCACTGCTGGCCTTCATCGTCGGTTGGAGCGACTACATCGTGACGGTCCTGCTCGGTGGCGGCGACCTGATCACCCTGCCCCTCCTGATCGCCGGAGCAGCCTCAGGGACGGGGAACGAGCAGAGCCTCGCGTTCCTCGGCATGCTCGCCATCGCTCCACCCCTGATGATGACAACGTTGGCGTTTGGCCTGGCCCGGAGGTACTTGAGATGACGCTGCTCGAAGTCTGCTCGCTGGAGCTGACGTATCCGGGGACCACCGGCAAGGTGCTGCGCGGTGCTTCACTCGCGGTGGAACGCGGTGGCTGCATGGCCCTGCTGGGCCCCTCCGGGTCTGGCAAGTCCAGCCTCCTTCGCGCGATCGCCGGCTTCGAGACACCGGGGGCTGGCGATGTGCGAGTCGGCGACCGCAGCGTGACCTCACTACCGCCCCACCGCCGGCCGGTCTCGCTGGTGTTTCAACGGCCACGCCTCTTCCCCCACCTCACGGTGCTCGACAACGTTGCGCTCTCGCTCGAGGCCCAGGGAAGCCGACGCCGCGCGGCGCGCAGTGACGCCATGAGATTTCTCGAACTCGTGACCGCCACCGAGCTTGCCTCGCGTCGACCGGCAACGCTGTCGGGCGGCCAGGAACAGCGGGTGGCCCTGGCGCGCGCGCTTGCCGCTCGCCCAGAAGTGCTCCTGCTGGACGAGCCGTTCAGCGGGCTCGACCCCGTGGCGCGCGACGAGATGCACGCTCTGCTCCGTGAACTGCGCGCATTGGTCGAGCCGACCCTTTTGATGGTGACCCATGATCGGTCCGAAGCCGCTGCAGTAGCCGACGTCGCGGCAGTGCTGCTGGAGGGACGGATCGTTCAGACAGGAAAGCTCGATGACCTGCTGGCTCGGCCAGGTTCAGCGGCGCTCCACCGCTTTCTTGGTGGCGCAAACGTGGTGCGAGGCGCGTTCGACGGGCGCGCGCACCGCTCGGCCCTCGGAACGCTGCCGGTGGATGCCGGAGCAACCGCGCTGCCCCACGGCGAGTACGACCTGCTCCTGAGGCAGGAGGCGTTGAGTCTGGCCGATCCCTATTCGACGATGCCGGACACCGTCACAGGTGTGGTCATCGAGAACACCCGTCCCGGCGGAGCCCCCCGAACGATCGTGGACGTCGGCGGCGTGCACCTGCACATTGATCGCGACTACGGACAAGCCGAACCTGCGGTAGGTGCTCAGGTCGACGTGGTGATTCCCATGGCCGCACGCTGGCTCGTCGCCGCCGACGATCAGGTCACTACCGCGGTTGTTCCACCACTCCATGGTGAATCAGCTACGCAGTCAATCATGCGTCCGATGGCTCAGTGACGTCAGAATAGACGGGAATCAGCGGCAGCTGCCGCCTCAGTTCTGCGTTCACCACAGGATCAAGGGCGGCGTGCTGAACACACGCGGGCACCATGCGGCCCAGCTCAGGATGCGGCATCGAGTACGCGCACGCTTCCAATCTTTCGACAGCAGTTGCCAACTCTGGGTCAGTGGTAGGTGAGGCACCACTCGTGAGATGTTCCCACGCGCGTCCGGCCAGATCGGCGTCCATGAACATGTGCATCACCACGGTGAGCGGTCGAGGCCGGTGACGAATCACGGCGCCTACTCCGCCAGAACGTCGGATCGCGCGGGCCGACCACCCCACTGCCTGCGGTAGCACCTGGGGGCGCCGAATGGCCACGCGCGATAGTCGCACTGCCAAGACGTGCCACGGCGTGTCGCCCACACGCACTCCGCTCAACGCGGCGTAGCACGTGTCTCGCGCGCGAACGTCTCGTGCGTCGCCCGGGGCGACGACGGGCACCCAGCGTTCACCGACCATCCAGCCAAAAGCGCTGCGGTTGCAAGCCGGGTGACCGACCACCACATCGCCGTACGGCAGTGGACTTCCGACGCCCTTCTCGATCCGGCGCCAGATGTCATCAGGATCGATGCCCCGCATGTCGGGGCTCCATCGGCGCTTGTCACCGACCAATGCCGCGGGCTGGAAGGAGACCAGCCCATAACCGGCCGTAGCGACAACGCGGGCAACCTCCGACACCTCCTGGAGATTCGTGGGCGTCACCGTCATGTTGTGCGCGAGGAAACTGCGAACCCCGTGTTGCTCTCGCAGCGCGCGAAAGCGCGACACGACTTCATGCCTCACCGCGTGTAGTTCACCTTCGCTCCGCGGGCGCGGGTGGCTGCTCCGGCCGCGCATCAAGGAGTCGATGTGGATCGCGAACGACAGTCGTTTGAAACGAGGCTTGCCGTCAGGCCCCACGGCCAGGCGCTCGAGGTAGTCGCTGGTGAAGTCGCCGTGAGAGAAGCTCATCGGCTCTCGTCCATGGGCCCGCATCGCCAGAAGCACTTCAGCGTGGTCGTCGGGATCGAGCAACGAGACCTCGCCACCGATCAACTGGGCATGCGCCCGAGGGCCTCGTTCGGCGATGGCGTAGGCCATCTGCTTCGCCACCTGCAGCAGAGTGTGCGCTCCGTCAGTGCGTACCTTGTTGGCATCGGATGAGTGGTAGCACGGCGAGCAGGTCAGGTTGCACCGAGGGAAGACGCTGTGCGTCCCTTCGCACCCAACGGTGAGCCGACCCAGCGCCTGCTGGGGCACGCGCATGGACGCGGGAAGCGCATCCCAGCGTCGTCGTAGGGCTGCGGTGGCTTCGGGCGATTGAGGAAGAGTGGTCGCCCACCACTGCCGGACGTCAGCCACCACCTTGCGAACCATCGACGACGCCTCCAGCCCTCTGGGGTTCAGTGGTATTCGGGGTTCAGCGGTATTCGGGGTTCGGGTGATCGAAGCGTGCTCCGGCATCCCAAGCAGCGCGCTGGTTGCCGTACGCGGGGATCCCACCGTTGCGCTTGAGCAGCGCGGCCATATGCATCAGGTTCCACGTCATGAACGTGGTGTTGCGCTGGGTGAAATCGTTCTGTGGCCCCCCAGATCCTTCGTCGAGATACGAAGGCCCCGGACCTGCCTCACCGATCCATCCTGCATCGGCTTGCGGAGGGATCACGTAGCCGAGGTGCTGCAGCGAATAGAGCACGTTCATGGCGATGTGCTTGATGCCGTCCTCATTGCCGGTGACCACCACTCCCCCAACGCGCCCGTAGTAGGCGTACTGGCCGGCCTCATTTAGCTCCCCTGAGAGTGCGTAGAGACGCTCGATGATGCGGCTGCAGATGCTGGACTTTTCGCCCAACCAGATCGGGGTGCCGATGATGAGGATGTCCGCGGCCATCACGCGTGGTGACAAAGCGGGCCAGTCGTCGGTGTCGCTGCCGCGCGTGCGCATGTCTGGATAGACGCCCGGAGCGATGTCGTAGTCGACGGCTCGAAACTCATCGATCGCAACCCCATGCGCACGCATGATCGCCTTGGATACGTCCATCAGACCATCGGTGTTCGAGATTTCAGGCGAGAGTTTCAGCGTGCAGTTGATGAACAACGCTCGCAGATCTGAGAAGTCATAGGTCGCCTCGACCATGTGGTGCCATCCCTTCATGGATCGACGGAGGAACCCGCTAGTCGTCCGCCCGGATTCCCTTCCCGAGCTCACCCTCCCGCACCGCGCGCACCCTGAGCAGCGGGACCGGAAGAGAACGGCCGGGTGCGGCCCAGCGGCTCAGCATGTCGACCGCGCGCTGGCGCTGCCGGTCGCTGCGGCCCGGTGTGTACAGCGCACGGACAGCCAGCGCTGCCTCGGCATCGCTTCGGACCGGAAATCGAAAGAGCCGTCGGTCTGTACGGACGTCGACGATCCCCACATCCGGAAGCTGAGCGTGCCAGGATCGAGCAGAGACTCGCTGCGGCATGGCTCCGGGGCCGCGCAAGGCGACCCCCAAACGAAGGAGCGGCCCGACGTCGCGCATGCCAAAGGGCCACCCGGTTGGTACCAACGCGGCGAACTGCCCGCCGGGCCTGAGGACGCGGGAGATCTCGGTCAGTGCGTCACCAAGCGGGCTCACGAGCATCAGCGCCATCGACGACACGACCGTGTCGACCGACCCGTCGGCGATGGGCAGCGCACGAGTATCTGCGTGCAGCACTGGCCCACGTCCCAGGCTGCGTGCCAGGGCGAGTTCCTCAACCGAGAGGTCGACGCCCACATAGCTGACGAGCCCCTTCAGTCGCGGATACATGGGGGCCGAGCCGCAGCCGATGTCGAGCGCGCGTCCTGCGTGCTTCACCGCATCGGCGAGCCAGTCATGGGGCGTCACGCCGCCGGGCCCGCACCCGACCAAACGTTCGAAGGCCGACTCGGTGATACCTGCGTTGTACCGGTGGTACACCGAGAGGTACTCGGGCCAGTCGACCTCAGTGCGCCGATGAGTCGGCATCGTCGTCGCGAACCTGTGCGGCGAAGGCCCTGAGACGCTCGATGACGTGAGGATCGACCGGCACCATGCGTCCCCCCGTGACGCTCAACGCCGACTTGATGGCCTGATACGTGTCGGCTTCGAGCCCACAGTCTCGACACATCTCGAGGTGAGCGGTCACGGCATCGTGCGTAAGGCCGTCCACCTCACCGTCCAGGTAGCCCTGAAGAACCTTGGCCACCTTTCGGCACGACATGGATCGATTGCGTAGTTTCACTGGGCACCTCGCACATTGGCAGTGACGCCGGAGGTTTTCAGATCGGCCCGAATCCTGGCCCGGGCGCGGTGCAGTCGGCTCATCACCGTTCCGCGCGGCACGGCGAGCACGTCGGCAGCCTCCTGGTAAGTGAGTCCATCCACATCGACGAGAAGGATCACGCGCAGGTGATCGGAGGACAGTCGCTGCAGCGCTGCCTCCACAACTGCCTCGAATCGACCCTCGAGCACGGTCTCCTCTGCTGAGACACCCTGCGTCGAGCGCTGATCGACCAATGCGTCCAAGGCCTCGGGATCACGCAGCAGGCCAGGACGACGGCGACGGTTGCGATTGATGTGGGTGTTCCGAAGGATCGTCATCAGCCAGGCGCGTGGATGTGCACCATCGAACTGATGCATGGCCCGAAAGGCCTTGATCACGGTGTCCTGGACAAGGTCCTCAGCTTCATGAGGCTCACGTGTGAGCGTGAGCGCCACTCGGTACAGCACACCCAGTTCGGGCACGACATACCGATCGAAGGCCTCAGACCTCTCCTGGTCCGACTGCGAGGTCACGGGGTGTCCCCCCAGATGCTGCACTCGCCGTGATGGATGTGGTGTTCGTCCATGCGGGGTGCGGCCATGATTCTGAGAGTACCCATCGGAATCGAGGTCGGGGCACCGCTCGGTTCGAGCCCCCACCAGGATCGACCCGACGAGGGCGCTCATGCGCCTTCGATCGCCGAGAGGATCTGCTGCTCCGGGAAGCCCCCGACCCATCCTGTGATCAGAGAGCCGTCGCCTCGAACGAGCACCCATGTGGGTTGCGCGGTGATGCCCATGACCCGCCACGACTCGAACGAGTCATCCCAGAGCATCTGGGGTGTATTGACGCCCGTGGTCTTCAAGAACTCTTGCGCGTACTCCTGGTCGTCCTGCGTTCCGATGCCGACAACCTTGATCGCATCCTTGTTCTCTGCCGCGAAGCGCTCCAAGGCGGGTGCCTCACGCCGGCATGAGGGGCAGTGCGGGGCCCACGCCCAGAGCAGGACGGGCCGCTTCGAGGGAACCACCGATTGAAGATCCAACTTCTCGCCGCTTCGGACGTCGAGGACTTCGACACTGGGGACGAAGTTGTTGGCTGCGAGTTCGATCGAACCGTCTGCGGTTGCGTCCTTGCTCTGCTTCCCCTTAGCGGCATCGGTTGCGGGAGCCGTCGTACGGGGCGCCGCAGTTGCTGTGGAGCGTTCTTCCGCAGTCACCGCCGAGGCCCCACTGTTGGCACCGGCGTCCGAGCAGGCTGTCAGGAGCATGGCGAGCGCGATGGGCGCGGCAGCCAAGCCCACTCGCGACCGGCGGGCGTTCCTCAACATCACAGTTCCTCTCCTTGATGTTCCGAGCCCGTCACGACGGGTTCGCGGGATTCTGTCTCGTTCGAGCGGGGGGTCGTAGGGTCAGGCGGAAGCGATGTACTGGGTGCCTCAGCAGCCGAAGAATCCGCGCGCCGGCGGTGACGTGCGCGTGCCGTGATCGCAGCGATACCGGTGATTGCGAGGAGCAGAACGATGAAGGGCCACCCGCGCTGGTTCAGCCAGCCGCTGACGGTTCCCGAGGCCGAGGCAATCCAGTCGACGGGCCCGCCGGCGATGAAGTCGCCTTGGAACGAGCGGTACTCAACCCAGCCGTACCAGATGACGTACGCGCCGGCCACGACCAGGAACGCACCAGAGACACGTCCGACGTAGGGAGTGACCGAGCGCATCCGACTGAGGGCGCCATCACGAAACACGGCCACCAATAGGGCGAGCACGGTGAGCACCGCACCCATGCCCAATCCGTATGCGACTAGTGCACCCACTCCAGCAAGCACACCGCCGTCGGAGGCCTGGAACACCGAGATCACCGCAGCCATAAAGACCGGAAGGGTGCACGACAGCGAAACCGTGGCGTAGACGACGCCGTAGGCGACCATGCCAGGCGCGCTCGATGACACCGAGAGCTTGGCCCGTGGCAGCGGAACAGAGATGTCGCGTCCCGCGAGCAGTACTCCTCCGGCGCCGACCAGAAGAACGCCTGCGATCACGGTTACGTAGCTGAGCCAGTCACCGAATCTCAGCGACAGAGCCGACACCGCGAGCCCGACCACACCAAACACGATGAGGAAACCGACAGTTACGGAAGCGCCGACAAAGAGGGCCCGCACCGCAGCCGAGCCGCGGCCTCGGTCGGCTCCCAGGAACATGGCCAGGTAGGCAGGCAGAAGGGCGAAGCCGCACGGGTTGAACGCGGCCAGCGCCCCCGCGACCAGGGCGACGCTCAGCGCGGCTTGGCTCACGTTTCTCCTGGGTGCAGATCGGTGGCGGTGGTGAATGGCCACCGGTGAAACACGGTGACCGGGTGATCTGCGTCCACTTCTGGGGCGCGAGTCACTCGCCGGGTTCCGGGACCAGGGCCGCACGACGTCGGGCATCGCGCCGAGCGATGAGGGAGGTGATCACGATGAGCGCGACCAAGGCCGCAATGGCTCCGAGGAAGGCAGGCGAGAGGGGGTCATCGATGGTGCCGCCCAGCGACGCATAGACCAGAGTTCCCGGGATGATGCCAAGGGCGGTGGCCGGGATGTAGTGCCGTGCCTGGACCCGCGCCAGACCACACCCAAGGTTGACCGCGTTGAACGGGGCGAGCGGGATGAGACGCAGTACCAGGACGGTGATGAATCCCCGGCGCTCGAGTCGAGCGTTCACTCGATCCAGCCGGCCCCGCGTCAGCCGTTCGACCACCTCTTGACCGAGGAACCGTGCCCAGGAGAAGGCCCCCGTGGCTCCCAACGTCGCGCCGACCAGGGCGGTGAGCGCTCCGACGACCGGGCCGAAGATGAGGCCCGCGGCGATGGTGAAGGGTGCGCCGGGAAGAAGGAGGGTGGCCGCGATGCCATACACCAGGGCGAAGACGACCGGCCCCAACGCACCAAGGTCGAGCAAGGGAGCACGAACATCGTCGAGCGTCACGTCGCCCGACCGTTGCCAGGCCGTGATGCCTGCCAGGATCAATGAGAGCGCGACGAGACCCCGCAGCCCCCAAGCCCAGCCAGGGCTTTGGGTCGTCGACGTAGCCATCAGTGCACCGCCCGCAGCAGGAAGAGGCCGGCGGTCATGGTCGCGATGCCGACCACGAGTGTTAGGAGCGCCGAGTCCCGCCGAACGGCTACGCCAGCGGCGCCCAGAATGAGCGTCAGCACGATCGCCTGGGCCAGGACACGGGCGTCCGTCGAAGGTGCCCACCAGTCAGTCCACCCCCCTAAGAACCCCTTGGTCACGCTCGGAATTCCACCCGACATCCGGCTGTGAGATCCGGTCGCTCGCGGGCGACATACCAATACGTCCCACCGAATCACTCAAGGATTCCGTTCCTGCGTCGACCGTAGATACGTGAGGTATCCCCACCGACCCGGACTCTGGGTCTGGACTGCCACGGTCGTCGTGATGGCTACTGGCCTGCTCCTGTCGCTTGTCGGTCCGGCCTCGCGATCGGCTTGGGGATCAGCAACGCTGCTCTTCGTCGGCGTCACCCTCGGCGCCGGCCTTTGCTGCCTGGCTGCTGGCGTCGCAATCCGAGTCGGGTGGGTTCGTGGCATGCCCGAGTTGACGATTCTCGGCGCTGCCCTGCTGGCGCAGTCAATGCTCGCCCTCGTCCATGGCCTCACCGCCCCCGGCGTGCTCTATGACGCGAACAACGCCGTCAGCTTGTCGGCGTTCCTCGCCCTCCCTGTAGCGCTGCTTGTCGGTAGTCCCTTGATGCTGTCCAACACGGCTGTGGGGCGGCAGGTGGGCCTTCGATGGCGCACGTGGACCGTGGTGTGCAGCTGTTCAGCTCTGGCACTCGCCGTTCTCCTCCTGATCTATCCGTCTGCATTGCCACCGGCCTCGCTGCGCAGCCCTGTGATCGTCGCTGTGGGAATGGCATGCATGGCGATCGCCCTACGCCTGTCATGGCTCCAGCTCGAGACCTACTGGATCGGTCGTCGACCAGCGACTCTGGCGGCATCGCTCGCCCTCGCGGCAATCGGGATCACCGGGCTGGTGTGGACCGCCGAGCAAGAGATGAACCTCGGCTGGTGGCTGGCACACGTCCTCGACGTGTCCGCCGTCCTCGTTGCGTGCATCGCCCTGTTGTGGGGCTACTCGCTCGATCGCTCCGTTGCAGATGTGCTGAGGCCGGTGCTCACACGTGAGCCACTGATGTCTCTTCGCCTCGGGCTCAGCCCCACCGTTCATGCCTTCGTCGAAGACTTGGCGCGCAAGGATCGGCAAACACGTGAGCATGTTGTGCGGGTGGCCGAACTCGCAATGCGCGCAGGTGACGCCTTCGACCTCCCCCCATCGCGACTGCGGACGTTGGGGCTCGGTGCGCTCCTGCACGACATTGGCAAGCTGACAACCCCGACGGAGATCCTTGTCAAGCCCGGTCGGCTGACCGATCAGGAGACGTTGGTGATGCGCCGACACGCTGCCGATGGAGCCAGACTGCTGGCCAGCGAGCCGGAACTCGCCGACGCAGCCCCCTTGGTCAGGGCCCACCATGAACGGATCGATGGTGGCGGCTACCCCGATGGTCTCAGTGGCGATCGCATCCCGCTGGAAGCACGCATCATCAGCGTTTGCGATGCCTACGACGCCATGGCCCACACCCGGCACTACCGACAAGGCATGGGGACCGAACGCGCCTTCACGGTGCTCCGCGAACATGCCGGGTCGCAATGGGATCCGCGATGTGTCGCCGTAGTGATGTCGATCGTCGACTCGGGGCGCAACGGCACATTCGACGACGTGGGACTGTCGGACCGCGACGACGCAGCACCGGTGCAGATGGATGAGATCTGCCGCGACGTCGTGCCATCTGCATAACCAGCGTCCGTGCCCAGTAGAGCGTTCTAGCGGTTGACTCACCGCAACTGCATCCTCCGCGTGCCCAAGTCGGTCACAGGGGAAGTCAAGCGACGTCGCAGCAGTCCCTCCGGTCCTAGGATTGGCAGACGCACTGATCGTCCCGGTGCGTAAGTGAGGAAGGCTGGGCCGTATGAAGTCGCACCCCTCCCCCGATCATCGTCGTGTTGCTGACGGCGATGTCGCCCCAGACCAGTCACCCGGGGGCATCGAGAGATTCGTCGTTGACAAGGCCCATGCCGATGCGGTTGCCGAACGCTTGGCTGTGGTGAAAGACGTGATGGCCGACGCAGAGCCAGAGGACATGCGGGGAGTCGCTGCCTGGCTGAACGCCCTCATCCAGGGAACCTCGCCCGACGAATACCCCGGAATCCGCCGAGCACTCCTCCAGCAGGACGAGGCTCTCTACGGAGACATTCCGCTCTATGACGATGACAGGCTCGCGGCGAACTGGGCCACCGGCGGGTACCCCTACGAGAACCTCCTGTCGCGTAAGAAGTACGAAGCGCGCAAGTACAGCCTGCAAGTGGAGTTGCTGAAGCTTCAGGCCTGGTCGAAAGAATCTGGGCAACGCATCGTGATCCTGTTCGAAGGTCGTGACGCCGCGGGTAAGGGCGGCGCGATCAAGCGGTTCATGGAGCACCTCAACCCTCGCGGCGCACGCGTCGTAGCCCTTGAGAAGCCGACTGAGGTCGAGCGTGGTCAGTGGTACTTCCAACGCTACGTCCAGCACTTGCCCACCAGCGGTGAGATCGTGCTGTTCGACCGCTCCTGGTACAACCGCGCTGGTGTCGAGAGCGTCATGGGCTTTGCCACCGACCCCGAAGTGCAGGAGTTCCTGCGTCAAGCACCTGAGTTTGAACGCAACCTCACCCGTAGCGGAGTGCATCTCATCAAGTTCTGGTTCTCGGTGAGCCAGGACGAGCAGCGTCGACGCTTCGCTGAACGCGAGCGCCACCCCTTGAAGCAGTGGAAGCTCTCACCGGTCGACCTTGCCTCACTGGAGTTGTGGGACAACTACACCGAGGCCAAGAACTCCATGTTCGAGGCCACCGATATCGATGAAGCGCCATGGACTGTCATCAAGTCGAACGACAAGAAGCGTGCTCGACTCAACGCGATTCGCTACGTCCTGCACCGCATGCCCTATACCGACAAAGACATCGATCGCATCGGTCTGCTCGATCCGCTGCTGGTGGGCCGCGCCAGCGAGGTCCACGAGATCGGTGAGACGGGTCCAGAGCACTAGGTGGGCAGGAGCGACCATCAGCGACGCCTCGGCTGTCAGTCGACGTCGCGAACCGACCGGCTCTCAACATCTTCGAGCACTTCATCGGCCACGGCTGGGCTGACCATGCCGCGACGCCGTGCATCAAGGACGACGTCGCGCTCGGCCTCGCTCGCCTCTCGCAGCAGGTCTGCGAGCCGGTTCTCATCCGCAGCGCCGCCAATCTCGTCGCGCGCGGAGGCGAAAGCCTCTTGTGCCGCCAAGTAGCCCTCGTACTGCAACGTGGCAGCTCGCACCACCGACTCCGGGTAGGTGCCGTCCTGCACGCGTGCCCGAACCGCGTCGAGGCCGGCGCGCGCCGCGCGCTCGCGCAACTCGTGGATGCCCGCGCCGTCCTCGTCCCCACGGCCCACGCCGAGGGCACGTACGAGAGGCGCCAGGGTCAGACCCTGCATCACCAGGGTGACCAGCACGCACGTAAGGGCCACGACGACCAACTCGTCGCGGTCAGGGAACGCCTGTCCTGAATCCACGGTGACAGGGATCGCAAGCGCGGCCGCCACTGTGACGACGCCTCGCATGCCCGACCAGCCGACGATGAACGTCTCCCGTGACCCGTGGGGGCGATCGCCACCCATCGCCCAGCCAAAGAAGCGAGCAAGAGCCGTCGCCCCAAACATCCATGCAAGTCGCAGGACGATCAGCAACCCGATCACCGCGGCGCTGTCGCGCACCAACGTCGCGGTGACGTCGACGTTCTCGAGCACCGCGGTGAGCTCGAAGCCAATGAGGACGAACACCACGCTCGTGATCAGGTAATCCGCGAAGCGCCACACGGCACGGCCGAGCAGCCAGCCCGCGGATGTGAGCGAGGGATGGGCGAAGCTGCGCAGGTACAGGCCCAGGGTGAGCACCGCTAGCACGCCCGACCCACCGAACTCGTCGGCCACCAGATACACGGCGAACGGCATGACCACCGTCACGGTGGTTTCAGTGGTCGCTTCGTGCAGTGCGCCGAGTGCGACCCGGGTGGCCCAACCGGCCACCAGACCCACTCCCACCCCCACGACCAGAGCGAGCACCATGTTGACGGCGATGCCGGCGCTGCTGAGCTGGCCGTTGAGCACGGCGGTGATCGCTACGCCGTAGAGCACCAGGGCGGTCGCGTCGTTGAACATCCCCTCGCCCTCAAGGATCGTGACCAACCTGCTTGGCAGCCGCAGTCGTCTGGCCACTGCTGTGGCAGCGACCGGATCGGGCGGCGAAACGACGGCTCCCAGGACGAACGCTGGCCCCCAGCCCACGCCAAGCGCGTGCGCCACAACCGCGACGGCGACACAACTGGCCACGGTCAAACCGACCGCGAGGATCAGGATGCTCGCGGCCTCGTCGCGGTACTCGCGGAAGGTCGCTCGCTGGGTGGCCGCGAACAGCAACGGCGGTAGCACGATGGGCAGGATCAGATCGGGGTTGACCTGCAGCGGCTGGCCCTGAAACACGAACGCGAGGACGAGCCCGAACACCGTCAGCACGACCGGAAGGGGCAGTCGAATCCGATCCGAGACCGGGGTGAGCACAATGATCCCTACGGCGATGAGGCCAGCCAGCAGGACCTCAGACACTGACGCTCCCGCTCACTCGAATCGACCGGACCTTCTTACGCTACCGGCGCGCGGTCGCACGTGCGGCTCGTGCATGGCATCGGTCGTGCCTTCGGCGGCAAACCGCAAGGTTGCGTTCCGGTCGCACGATACATCCGATCAGAGACCAGGCAGACGCATCACAATCATCGAACACGGGTGCCCAACACCCGCTGCCGTTCGTGACACTGCTCGTCCGACACGCCTTCGGACACGGATGGCGTACGTGCACTCGCCAACACCTGGTTTGGATCGTCCACCGTGCGGGTACCTGCATCTCCGGAGCCACGTCTGCCTGTGTTCGGAGCACGAAACCATTTCGCCCACGTCGGCTTGGTCATTGCGGCAACTGAGCCACCTCACTGGCGCTGATCCTCGACTGGCGACGAAATGGGATTCAAACTGATGGCAAGCCCGTACAACTCTTCCGTTGCCGTTCAACCTTGGAGTTCGCGCATGAACAAGTTCTCGTTGACCGCATTACAGCGTCAGCATCTTCAGACGGCACGCACGTCGTCCAGCGGCCGTAGTTCACAAGCCGTCTTTGGGGGTCACGAGCACGCGCTGCGGCAAACCGTCATCGCCCTGGTGGAAGGGCAGTCGCTGGCCGAGCACGAAAGCCCAGGCGAAGCCACGTTGCAAGTGCTCGAGGGTCGCATCCGCCTCGACAGCGGACCGGAGTCGTGGGGCGGTTCGACGGGCGACCTGCTGGTCATCCCGAACACCACCCACAGCCTGGCGGCAATCTCTGACGCCGTCGTTCTCCTGACCACAGTGGTGAGGTAGCTCGCGAGCGGTGCACCTAGTGGGATGCGAGGTGATCGGTCCCGATGGATCTGAGGAGGCGCGATGACGACCGACAGGAACTTTGTGGTGATCGGTGGTGGTCTGGCCGGAGCCAAAGCGATCGAGGAATTGCGCACCGGGGGCTTCGATGGCGGCATCACGTTAGTGGGACGCGAGGTGGAGCGTCCCTATGAGCGACCACCGCTCTCGAAGGATTACCTCATCGGTGCCAAGGACCGCGACACCATCTTCGTGCACGATGACGACTGGTACGCGCAGAATCAGGTCGACCTCGTTCTGGGTACCTCCGTCACCGAAATCGATCTCGATGGGCACGACGCAGTCACCGAGACCGGCCGGCGCTTGCCCTTCGACAAGTTGCTGTTGGCGACCGGGTCCAGCGCCCGACGACTCGACATCCCGGGGTTTGAGCTGGAGGGAATTCGGTACCTGCGGCGCGTCGAGGACGCCGACCAGCTGCTGGCCGACATCTCCGGCGGGGGCCGCCGCGTGGTCATCGTCGGGGGCGGATGGATCGGGCTTGAGGTGGCTGCCGCCGCACGTGGGCACGGCAACGAGGTCACGATCGTCGAGCCGCAGGCAACAGTGCTGCGAGCTGTCCTGGGCGATGAACTGGGCGAGGTGTTCGCCGAGCTGCACAGGGCACAAGGCGTGAGACTCCTCCTTGGGCAAGGCGTTGAGAGCTTCGCCGGTGAAGGGGGCCAGGTGTCGAGGGTGCGACTCACGTCGGGGGAATCGGTCGAAGCGGACGTCGTAGTTGTCGGTGTGGGGGCCCAACCCGAGACGGGTCTGGCCGAGCACGCAGGACTCAAGGTCGATAACGGCATCGTCGTCGATGCCTCGCTTCGCACCTCTCACGCTGACACCTTCGCCGCTGGCGACGTTGCCAACGCCTTTCACCCGTTCCTCGGCTATCACGTGCGCATCGAGCACTGGGCGAACGCGTTGAATGGCGGGCCGGCCGCCGCTCGATCGATGCTTGACCTTCCGGTCTCCTACGACCGTCTCCCATACTTCTTCACCGACCAGTACGACCTGGGCATGGAGTTCACCGGTCACATCGGGCCGTCGGGCTACGAGCGGGTCGTCATCCGCGGCGACAAGGAGTCCGGTGCCTTCATCGCCTTCTGGCTGAAGGATCGCCGAGTGATCGCCGGGATGAACGTCAATACATGGGACGTTACGGACGCGATCGGCGACCTCATCAGATCTCGGTCGCTCATCAACGAACGACGTCTAGCCAACGTCGATGTCGACCTTGACGACGTCGCCGCTCCCACCGATGAGTGAATGACCGGATCGGCGTAAAAGGCGGCTCTCAGTGGGGCTATACGGCGGCTGCCTCGACCTCGGCGATGACGGCTGCAGCATCGTCGTCGTAGGTCGCACGGGCGCGGAAGATGGTGATGGCGCCGAGGAACAGCACGATGAACAGGGCCCCGATTCCCCAACGGATCCCAAGGGCCTGGGCCTGCCCGAACACGGTGTCGAGCGCGTTGAACGCCGACTCGGCGCCAGCGGCCGTTGCCTGCAGTCCATCGACGACAGACTGCGAGGCGTTGCTGGCCACCGCCGCGTCGACCGCCGAGGTGGCGCTTTCGAAAGCATCCTCGGCGGCCTTCACCTGCGTGCCCGAGATCTCGGTCTCGCGCCGGATGAAGTAGCCCGAGACCGATCCCACGATGAGGGCACCGGTCGAGCTACCGATCGTGATGAGGAACTGCGCGGTGGCGAATCCGGTTCCGCGCATCCGCGCCGGAATCACGTCGGCCTGCACGGCACCCAGGTTGGCCAAGGCAACGATGTTGGCGAAGTTGATGATGAGGAAGAGCACGAGCTGCAGGGGCAGGCTGGGCACCAGCGTGAACACCAACACTGAGAGCGCCGCAGCCGTCAGTGCCACACCGGAGATGAGGATCTTCCAGCCGCGCTTGTTGCCGTGATGCCGGTCGCCGATCCGAGACGCCATGGCCCCACCTGCAGCCAGGCCGATCAGACCGACACCACCTGAGATGCCGGCGGCCGCACCCTCGTTCAGATCCTGAACCCGGAAGAAGAAGGTGGGCGCAAAGCTGAAGAGGCCTGAGAATCCGGCGAAAAGGAGTGCCTGGCCGATGATGACCCAGCGAAGCGTCGGAATCGACAGGACTTCCTTCGTGCGAGTCAGAACTCCCGGCTGCCCTGCATCGGGATCCTCAGCGTGCTCCAGATTGATGGGCTCGCCGGCCTCGGGAACGGTTCTGAATCCGGTGTGCTCGTCCGGCTCTGCCTCCTCGACCACCAAGCCGGCCCGCTCGGCCCGCACGGTGAGGTCATCGGCCAGACCGCGCTTGGGCTCCTTGAAGCGCACAGCGACATAGATCGAGAGCAGAATCGCCGGCACGCCCATGACAAGGAAGGCCGCGCGCCAGCCGAACGCGCCACCGACGACCCCGCCGATCAGAACGCCGAGCGGGAAGCCCAGGTACTCCATCACGCGAACGATCGCGAAGGCCTTAGTGCGTGCCTCGCTGCGATAGATGTCGCCGACGATCGAGGCCGACGCGGGGATGTTCAGCGGAGTGGCGATGCCCAGCAGAACGCGTGCCACGAACAGCAACGCGAAGGTGGGTGCCGCAGCAGCACCGAAGGTGAGCAGGCCCCACATGAAGATGACGACCGCGAGCACCGCCTTGCGACTGCGCGTGTCAGCCAGGCGTCCGGCGGGGATGACCAGAAGGAGAGCGGCGACGGACTGCGCCGAAAGAAGCAGCCCCGCTGCTGTGTCGCCGAAACCGAAATAGTCCTGGAGCGTTGGAAGCAGCCCGCCGACCAGGGCGCTATCAGCGCGATCAACAAGCGCGATCAGGCCGAGAGTCGCTGCGATCGAATACCCGAAGGGGGCGGGGTTGGCCAGGTTGATCTTGAGCGGCGGCTTGCCTTCGAAGGCCTCGACCTCGACCTCGATCACGTCGACGGCACCGCCGGGGGCCTGACCGGGATCGTTCGCGGCCGATCCACTGCCTGCGGCATCGCGTGCCATGTACGTCCTCCGGTGTGCGTCAGGGGCCCATCCACCGTCCATGGGATACCCCCAGAAGCGGTTGGCACACAATGTCGTACCCGAGGCCCTAAGGCGAGCCCTCACCCGAGGATGTCGGTCGCGCACCGACAAACCCGTTCGCTGCCCTATCGATCCGATGCGTTACATGGCGATAACGACCTTGCCCCGCACCTCTCCGGCATCAAGGGCCTTCATCGCAACGGCCGCTTCGGCCAGTGGATAGGTGCGTTCGACGGCCGGCATCAACTGCCCGGCTTCGATGAAGTCCGACAGCCGCTGCATGTCGCTGGCTTGCTCCTTGGCTACGAGCATCGTTAGCCGTTGCTTGACGAACGGCGACACGGCGAGCGCCTTCAGTTGACGCCCGATGCCGGTGCCCCACTTGCTGCCGCCTTCACCACCCACGATGACCAGCGTTCCCTTCGGGGGGAGTGCGCCGCGTAGTCGCGCAAGCGATGCACTGCCGCCGATGTCGAGGATGACGTCGTACTTCGTGGATCCTTCGAGGTAGTCGTCGGTGGTGTAGTCGATGACGCGATCGGCCCCGAGTCTGCGGACCAAGTCGACTTTCGAGGTCTGGCAGACGCCGGTCACTTCTGCCCCGATCGCCTTGGCAATCTGCACCGCGAAGGAGCCCACTCCACCGGAGGCTCCGGTGATCAGAACCTTGTCGCCGTCCTTGATGCGTGCGACATCGCACAAACCTCGAACTGCGGTTAGCCCCGACACGGCCACGGATGCTGCCTGTTCGAACGTCAACGCTTCCGGCTTGGGCACGAGCTTGCCTTCGCGCGCGGCCGTATACTCGGCCAGCGAGCCCTTGCCGATTCCATAGACCTCGTCACCGACCGCGAAGCGCGTGACCTTGGCGCCCACCTCGACCACAACGCCTGCGAGATCGAGCCCAGGCACCGGGTTCTTGGGGGTACGCAGCCCGAACACGAGGCGCACGGCGTATGGCTCCCCCCGCATCAGGTGCCACGTTCCACGGTCAAGCCCAGCGGCGTGCACCTTCACGAGCACCTCGTTGTCGGCGATCGTGGGTCGAGCAACCTCGCCGAGTTGCCACACCTCGGTGCCGCCGTAGCCGGATTGAACGATGGCGCGCATGCGCTCCTCAGACATCTGCTGCCCCTTTGGGGTTCGGCGGATTCGTGATCAAATACTTCACCAGAGGTGCCGCGCTTGCGCAAAGGCAAGGGCCCCGGCGCGCTAGGAATTCGCCGACGAAACCTCTTCGAGCAGAGCGTCGATTTGAGAGATGGCTTCGGTGTAGCCCTCGACCATGCCCATAGCCTCCAGCTGCTCCATCGCCTCGAGCGAGGGGAAGATGCTGATCAACGTCATACGGATCAAGCCTGGCGCAACTTCATCGATGGACACACGCGTGGACGTGGTCGGCATCGACTCGTCAGGAACGCCGGAGTCATCCGAGAAGCCGTCCGCGAACTCGATCTCGCGCGGCTCGTCCACCGAGACGATGCGCCACCAACCGTGGTACTTCTCACCTTCGGGCGAGGTCATGTAGTAAGTCATCCGACCATCGGGCGCGAGCTCGTGGTCGACGAAGGTCGCCGGGTAGGTGGGCGGCCCCCACCAACGTTCGAGCAGCCGAGGGTCACTCCACATCCGCCAGACGTTTTTCACCGATGCTTGGAACTGGGCAACCATCGTCAGGCTCAGCGATTCAGGATTCTTCTCAACGCTGATGACGCTCATGCTTGTTCTCCTCGTGTCGTCTCGGCGAGAACCTCGCCGAAGCGGTCGATGCGATCACGCCACATCTCCTCATATCTGTCGAGGAGTGCCTTGGCCCCACGCACGGATTCGATGCTGCTGCTCACGAGCTGCTCACGACCACTCCGGTGCTTGGTCACCAGTCCGGCCCTCTCGAGGACGGCCACGTGACGCTGCACCGCAGCGAAACTCATCGCGTAACTGCTCGCCAAGGCCGAGACCGAGTGTTCGGCCGAAAGCGCCCTGGCCACGATGTCGCGCCGGGTGCTGTCGGCCAGCGCCCGGAACACCAAGTCGGTGTGTTCGCTCTCGCTCATTTGTACAACCATATTGTTGTACGTTAGCAGCGCTCAGATACCTGTCAAGCCCCATACGAACGACAGCTGCCCGCACCGCCAGCTCTGTCGTCAGCGCCAAGACTTCGGAGGCAAATTGCCTTCGCATCGAGCGGTCGGGAGAATGCGTCGGTGACAACCGAAAATGAGCCGACGACCTTTGCCGATCTGGGCCTGCGCACCGAACTGCTGAACGCGCTCAACGAGCTCGGCTACGAGGAGCCCACACCCATCCAGAGTGCAGCAATCCCCCCGCTGCTGGACGGAAAGGACCTGCTGGGCCAGGCCGCTACCGGCACCGGCAAAACCGCCGCCTTCGCACTGCCTATCCTGCAGCGGCTCAGCGAGGGGCAGAGCGGCAAGCACCCGATGGCCATGGTGCTCGTGCCCACGCGCGAGCTCTGCATGCAGGTGTCGGAAGCCCTGCACAAGTACGGCAAGGGGGTCGGTGCCCGCGTGCTACCGATCTATGGCGGCCAGCCCATCGTGAGGCAGCTGCGCGAGCTCGAGCGAGGCGTCGACGTCGTCGTTGCCACCCCTGGCCGCGCACTGGACCACCTATCGCGGCGTTCGCTCAACCTGGATCGCATCAAGGTCGTGGTGCTCGACGAGGCCGACGAGATGCTCGACATGGGCTTCGCCGAAGAGATCGAAGGGATCCTCTCGGCGCTCATTGAGAAGCCGCAGACAGTGCTCTTCTCGGCCACGATGCCTGCGCGTTTGGGCGCCATCACCCGCAAGCACTTGAGCAACCCAGTGCGCATCGAGATCGAGCGCGAGGTGACCGCCCACGGGGCAGCGCCTCGGGTGCGCCAGACCGCTTACATGGTCACCCGTGCTCACAAGTCCGCTGCGCTTGGACGAATCCTCGACATCGAGGCACCCACCGCCGCCATCGTCTTCTGCCGCACGCGCGATGAGGTCGACCGTCTGACCGAGACGCTGAACGGCCGCGGCTACCGCGCCGAGGCACTGCACGGCGGCATGGATCAGAACCAGCGCGATCGCGTGATGGGACGGCTTCGCTCCGGCACATCGGAACTGCTCGTTGCCACCGACGTGGCAGCCCGCGGGCTTGACATCGATTCCCTGACGCACGTCGTCAACTACGACGTTCCGTCGGCCGTGGAGCCCTATGTGCACCGCATCGGCCGAGTGGGTCGAGGTGGACGCGAAGGTGTGGCCATCACGCTGGCCGAGCCGCGCGAGCACCGTCAACTCAAGGCCATCGAACGCGCCACCAAGCAACGCATCACGATCGAGAAGATTCCTACCACCGCCGACCTGCAGGCCCGCCGCCTCGAACTCACCCGCGCCTCGCTGCACGAGATCCTGCTCGACGATCAGTTGGATTCCTATCGCGTCGTCGTAGAGACCCTCACCGACGAGTTCGATGTGATGCAGGTGGCGCTGGCCGCGGTGAAGCTCGCCCACGAGTCGTCGACCGGCGCAGGCACCGATGACGAGGAAGACATCCCCGAGGTTCGCCCCGCGATCGAGCGTCCGAGTGCGAACCGTGCGAGGCCAGCTCAAGGCAAAGGCGCGCCGGCACGCAGCAAGGGCCGCGGTCAGGCCGTCGACACGGCACGGATCTGGATCGGAGCCGGACGCAAGGCGGGCATCCGACCGCAAGACCTTGTCGGGGCCATTGCAGGCGAATCCCGGCTGAGCGGTCGCGACGTCGGGGCCATCGAGATCACCGATGCGTTCTCGCTGGTCGACATCCCTGCCGATGCCGCGAACGAAGTGATCGACGCGTTGAGTCAGACGCGCATCAAGGGCCAGCGGGTCAAGGTGAAGCGCGACCGCGGAGGCGGTCAGCGCTAAGCACTTCCGATAAGGGGCTAACGACGACCGCGCAGTCGCTCGACGAGCCGGCGGTCGCGCTTGGTCGGTCTGCCGCTACCGGCCTCGCGCAAGCCGTTGGTCGAGCGCTCCTCCTTCGAGGGCGGCGCGGGCGTCAGGTCGTCGAAATGCGCCGCCGCCACGCTCGCGCTGGTGCGCTTCTCGATCAGCCCCGTCACCACGACGATGCGTTCACCGCCGCGCGTGTACGCCGTCACGGTGTCGCCGATCCGTACCGGCCGGGACGGCTTGACGCTGACGCCGTCCACCTTCACGTGCCCGGCTTTGCAGGCCGCGCTCGCCGCGGATCGCGTGGGATAGAGCCGGATTGCCCACGTCCACGCGTCAACCCGCACGCTCGTCGGGGCCGGAGGCTTCATGGCTCCAGCGTAGATCGCCGGCTTCCCCCGAGGTCACGGCATGGCCGCAGGGGCTGGCGCCTCATCTCGAGTTGATGCCCGTGGCTCGGGCCCCAGCGCGCCAAGGCGGATCAGCACAACTCCGACGAACGCCACGATGATCGTCAGTCCCGGCGTGAAGGCAAAACCTGCGTATTGGGAGGCAACGCCGAAGGGGAAACCGACCAGTCCGGTCACCGAGAGGGCGAGCAACCCCACGGCCACGAGCACCACGCCGATCGAACTCACCGTCGACCGCGCGCGATAAGACCAGGAATCAATCGCTTTGGCGCCCGGCTTGGCATCCCACCACGGCAAGGGGATGTGCTCGAACGGACGCATGAGAAACACCAGCCCGACGGTGAACGCCGCGAACAGCAGCCAGAACGTGAACCGCGGCAGCGTCCATCCCGGAGTCGAGTAGCCGACCAGGTCGCGGCCAAGAAGAGCAATCGCCGAGATCGCCAGGATCATCCCGGCCAGGTGCCAGAGGTACACCGTCATCGCCGCCGCGTTCACCACACAGGTCGGGCGCCAGACGTCATCGCGCTTCGCTAGCCGCGCTAGTAGGTCATACCCCAGCACCACGAGCGCTGCCAGGGTGATGCAGTGCAGCGCCAACACCACCGAGGGCGGCGCCATGTTCGAGATCTCCTCCCCCGGCAAACCGACCAGGCTTCTCGGCCATGGCCCCAACGCGACAAGGCACACGTTCACCGCGACTGCACTGACGGCGATGCCCAAGGCTTGCGAGCGCGAAGGGCGCTGGGAAGGCGAGAACGCCCAGAGGCCGCATTGCCCGGCCAAGGCCCACACCACGACGAAGTTCGCCAGACCCAAAGCACTCGGCGCACCCGCCAACCGCGCCCCGTCGACGCTCGCCCCCAACGCGAGCCAGCCCAACGTCGCCACCACCGGGCGCACCGCCAAGCGCACGAGCACGGGTGTCAGCGCGGTGACCAGCAGGTAGGCGCCGAGGAACCACAGCAACTGAGTCGAGATCTTGAGCAGCGGCAACGCAATCTCTGCATCCCACCAGAGCAGCAACGGCGAGATCACGATCCAGAACAGCGTGTAGATGATGACCGGTCGCACCAGGCGCCGGACCCGGTCGTTGAGCCACGACGGATAGCCAGCGGCCTTGCGATAGCTCAACGCGTTGGCCCAGGCACCAGCCGCGAAGAACAACGGCATCACCTGGAGAATCCACGTGGCCAGCTGCAGCCACGGGGTCTGGGCGAGGGTGTTGCTCAGCACGGTGGGGCCGAAGGTCACCGACGCCATGAACGAGTGACCGAACACCACGACCACCAGGCTCAGCGCGCGCACCAGGTCGACCACGCGGTCGCGCTCGCGCGGCGTGCGCTCCACCATCGAACGCGACGACGGGTACTCGCGCCACGGGCGCAGCAGATCCATGGCCCGAGTGTGACAACTCGATTGGCGCCGGAGCCGATGGACACCCCGGGCACGAAGAAGTCGCGCCAGCATTGAACCGTGACGTGGGCCGCCCACTAGGCCGCCGAGCTGGGCGCTCCGCGCTCACTCCCTAGGCGCGACGTCGACGTGCGCTCACCACCATGCCGCAGCCCAGGGCGAAGAGACAGATGGCCCAGGCCGCGACGACGAAGAGATCGCCGCCGGTTCTGGCCAGTCCACTGCCGGCCGTGACGCCGGCGCTCGCGTCGTTGTCGCCCAGGCTGCCATCGAACTGATCGGCCGAGACGGCCGCGTTGTTCGTGACCGAGCCGGCGCCCACGACGGTGGCCGACATGCGCGTCGACGTCGACGCATCCGGGGCCAGCGAGCCCATCTGACAGCGGAAGACGCCCTCTCGCACCGTGCACCTGGAATCCAAGGAAGCGACGTTGATGCCGATCGGCAGTTCATCGGTGATGAGGATTCCGGTGGCCGTCGCCGTGCCGTTGTTGATGACGGTGAACGCGTAGGTGATGGTGCCGCCGACCACGACCCTCGTCGGGGATGCGGTCTTGCTGAGTGAGAGGTCGACGGTGGAGCCATCCGGGTCCGGCGGCGGAGGTGGGAACAGCCGCGACACGGTCAAGGTGACGCTGGCTTCGTTGTTCGACACGTCGATGTCGGGTGTCACCGCACTGGAAGCCGTCGCTGAGTTCACATATGTGCCGGCCTCAGCACCGACGACGACCAGTTCCAGAATCACGGTGGCGCCAGGCAGGAGATTGCCCACCGACCAGATGCCGGTTGCCTCGTCGAACGCGCCCTGATCGGGGTCCGCTGACACAAACGTCAGCCCGGACGGGATCTGGTCGGTCACCTCGACGTCGACGGCTGTGTCCGGCCCGCTGTTCGTCACACGGATGCTGAAGCTGGTCTGGGTCCCGATCCGAATCGACGCATCCGCGACCGTCTTGGTCAGGGCGAGGTTCGCTCCCGGAAGCGCCAAGGTGGCCGAGTCACCGTTGTTCGACAAGTCGGGATCGGGAAGGTCAGCAGCAAAAACCACGGTGCGGTTCTCAATGTGCCCAGCGCGATCGACGAGGATCTCGACCTCGATCGTCGCGGAGGCGCCCACGTCGAGAGCACCAACGTCCCACACCAAACTCGGAGCATCGAAACTACCCTGCGAGAGGGTGATGCCGGTGATCGCGGCCGGTGTGGACAGGCGCAGAGTCTCGACTAGCTGCACCCCCGCGTCAGGGTCCGGGCCGTTGTTCGTGACGACGATCGTGTAGGTCACGGTGTCACCGGGTTCGGCCACGGTTGGCGAGACGGTCTTCACCACCGACAGGTCGGCTTCGGCGACCACATGGCCCGACAGGCTGGCACTGTCGTTCTGCGTGTTGGTGTCGATCTGGTCGACCCCGGTAAGCGACATGACGTTGGAGTGATCGCCCGAGACCGCGGTGATGATGACGCTGATGCTCAACGTGGGCTGAGCACCGACGTTGATCGTGCCGACCTCCCAGATACCGGTCAACGGATCGACCGTTCCCTGCGAAGGGGTCGCCGAGACGAAATCGAAGCTTCCGGTGAACGTGTTCGTGAACTGCACGCCTGTGGCTGGGCCCGGGCCGTCGTTGGAGAGCGTGACATCCAGCGTCACCGGATCGCCTCGGCGCACATCACCGGTGACCGATGACGTCATCGTGACGCCGACATCCACGGGTGGGTCGGGCGGCGGATTGATCTGTAGGCCAGCGCTGGCAACGTTGTTCGCGGCGTCAGGGTCCTCGATCAGCTCACCGGAGATCACAGCCGAATTACTCACTCGTCCGGCAGCGTTGGCCGTGAAGAACACCTCGAGCAGAACGGTCTGGCCCGGGTCCAACGTGCCAACACTCCAGCGCCCGGTCGCCACGCTGTAGCTGCCCTGCTCGGCGCTGGAGCTCACGAACGACAGACCAGCTGGCACCGGATCGTTGACGATTACCCCGGTGGCCACAGACGGACCATTGTTGTGAGCCGTCACCGCGAACGCGACCTCATCGCCAACCAAGGCCGAATCAGCAGGGCGCACAATCTTGGTGACCGCGAGATCAGCCAGCGCGAAGTCGATCTCCAGCGGCGCGTTGGCCACGTCGTTCAACTGGTTGCTGTCGACCGGAGTCACCGATGCCAGGGAGGCAGTGTTCAACACGAATCCGGTGGATGTGGCCCGCGCCTTGATCCGGATCGTGGCCGAACCGGGGTATCCAATGCTGCCGATCGACCAGACGCCGGTGGTCGGGTTGTACGCCCCTTGACCAGATGCGCTCACGAACTCGAGCCCATGCGGAAGCGGATCTCGAACCGACACCCCCGTGGCCGAGCGCGGGCCCACGTTGTTGACCGTGACGGTGGCCGTCACGGTGTCGCCGACGCGGATCACACTCGCGTCGTGGGACTTCACCAGCGCCAAATCGGTGGTCGGCACCACGGGATTCAACGTGACCGAGGCGCTGTTGTTCGCGGGGTTCAGATCAGGCTGTTCCGCACTAAGGATCGTCGCACCGTTGACGATGACGGCAGATGTGTCGACGCGGTCGATCTCGGTCAGCGTGGCCGAGGCACCCGATGCCAGGAGCGGGATGCTCCACACCCCCGTAGCCGCACTGTAGGTGCCAGCGGAGGCAACAGCAGAGATATTCGTTGCCCCGGTAGGGATCGGAGCGCCAATCGTGATCAGTCGCGCCGGGCTGGGCCCGCTGTTGGCGACGGTGATCGTGTAGGTGACGGCATTCCCAACCGTTGGACTGGTGTTATTCACCACCTTGGTGACCGAGAGGTCGGCTGCCACCGGAATCGCGGTGACGACGGCCGCGGCGGTCACTGCTTGACCGATGTCGCTCGTGCCCGCCGCTGACGCAGGCGTCGACACCGTTCCGTTCGCGGCGATGTCGGCCAGGGCAACGACGTACCAGCCGTTACATGTGACCACCTGACCGGGCGCCAAACTAGTTGTCGGGCACGAGATCGTCCCGACTGCCTTCGCGTCGGTGATGGCCACATTCGTCAGCGCGGCTCCACCGGTGTTCGTGACCGTGTAGAAGTAGTTGACCGACTGCCCCAAGCGATACGGGCCAGCCGTGTTGGGTGACTTTGTGACGCTGAGGGTGGCGCGAATCGGCACCGTCACGCTGTCGGAATTCGATGTGACCGGCGCATCGACCGGATCCAAGGCCGTGGCGGTAGCCGTGTTCACCACCTGACCGGCAGATACCTCTGTTGCGGTGACGGTATGCGATCCCGTGCACACCACGGTGCTTGCCGGATCAGGTGCCGGGGGCATCACAGAGGCCGAACACGTCGCGGTGCCAACGCCTGGATCGGTGATCGCCAATCCGTGCAAGGTCTCGCTGCCGGAGTTCGTGACGACGAACTCATAGGGAATGCTCAAGCCGGCCACCAGGATGGGCGGAAGGGCGGACTGCCGGCTCACCTGCTTGACCAGGTTGAGTGAGGCCAGTGGAGTGACCGTCCCCACCACCACATTGCGCAGGAGATGGACATCTGTGACGCCTCCGGTGGATCCGGCAAACCCGAACTTGTAGGTCGCAGGTGTTCCAGCCGGGGCAGCCAGATTGTTGATGACCGTTCGGAATCCCATTCCGTCATCGAAGTCGATCTGCACGGTGATGAGAGGCGTCGGAGCTGGTGAGATGACGACGTGAATTGTGCGCTTGGCGGCGCCGAGCGTTGTGGCCGAAAGTCTTCCCGGCAGTGAGGACGTCGGCTTTCCTGGGGGGGAGCCGGCCACCACCGTGCTGGCCATGTAGCAATAGCCGCTGAGGCCGTTGCCCGGCCCGCGAAGAGTCACCGTATTGGGCGCGATACTCCCTGAACTCATTGTGGGTGATCGCTGGCCTGGAGCACACCCCCTGCCGCGGACCTCGCCATCCCCGTAGTAGTTGCCGAACACGTCGAGCCCGATGCCGAGATAGCCGCCGACCACACCCGGCTCGTTGAAACGCTGCGCGTACCCCAGACTGCCGCCGCCGCCACCTACCGCGGTGAGGGGCGCGGCGCCGTCGGCCAGGTAGAACATCATCCCGTCGGCTCCCGTGCCGCCATACTGGAAAGTCTCGAAGGTGGCATCGATCCCAGCGCTCGAAGGAATCGGCCGGTTGTAGAACAGAGCACCTGACTTCGACGACGCCGCGTCGGTGAGTTGCAGGTAGCCGGGCGTCACGCCGCGAGCAGGCACAGGGCCCACCTGCACCGGCGGGCAGGCGTTCAACCTCGCGTTGCTCGCGGTCGCGCCGGTCAAGCACGTTGAACCGATCCCCTGGATGAGCGGATCGGGCACGGTGGCGCCGGTGAAGGACTCGTCAACGAGCACGGTGGCTGGCGCCGCATTGGCGGGCGTCGCAACGTGCAGCGAGAAGGTGATGCTGAACGCAGCAAGCGAGATCGCCACCAACGCCGGGAGCGCGGCACGAAGCCTTGACCTGAGGGCGCGGCGCTGGGGCGTCGATTGGGTCGGTACTCCGGTCATGACCGGCACCTGTTTCACGCACATTGCTGGCGACGCCGAGACAGAGGCGGGGCCCAGAGTTCGCCGCGAACGGCGATGTACTCATGACGCTAGGCCTCCGGGGGCGCAAAAGATCAAGAAGGCGAACGTTCAGGACCTTTGGTCCCTGCTTCTCGACGAACAACTAGGGCCCATACCCGGTCAGATCACCCAAAGGTACCGCCGACCGCATACGGGTGCGCGCTTGCGCGTTGCTGGAACGACAGGATCTTGGGGTTGAGGATCACGCCGTCACGCATCTCGGTGGCGCGCTTGATCGTTTCCGATCTCTCCCATGCATCGCTTCCGGCCATCACTGTGCGCAGGTAAGGGAGCAGCGCCTCGCTGATGGTCCAAGTCGCGGAGTCGAACAGGTACGAGGGGCTGTGATCCACCGCGTAGTAGTGCACTCCCGGCACTGCTTCGAACATCGGCTCTTCGAATGTCGTGGGGCGAGCGCACTCGAAACCCATTCCAAGGTCGCACGAGACGTCAACGATGACGGTGCCGTCTCGGAAGGCCCCGAGTTCGGCGTTGGTGGCGAACATCAGCGGACTGTCGGTGTCTTGCAGCACGCAGTTCACGATGATGTCGTGCTCGGCCAGGAACGCCGATGTCGCGACTCTGCCGGCTCCTTGGTCGCGAATGGTGATGGTGCGCGTGGGATCGTCCTCGTCCACGTCCATCCGGGCCAACGTCGACGACTGGATCGGCGAGGCCACTGAAGCAACGGCCCGCTGCGTCAGAACTGTCACGTCGTAGACACCAAGCGCGTTCAACGCGGCGACAGCACCTCTGGCCGTGTTTCCAAAGCCGATCACCACAGCGTTGAGCTGGCGGCCGTAATGGCCCGTGACGCCGATCAACGTCATGGCATGCAGCACCGAGCAATAGCCGGCGAGCTCGTTGTTCATGTGGAAGACGTGGACGTTGAACTGCCCGTCCGAGGTCCAGTGGTTCATCGCCTCCCAGGCGATCACCGTCATCTTCTTGTCGATCGCGAGCTGGGTGAAAGCCTCGTCCTGCACCAGGTGCGGCCAGCCCCAGAGCACCTGACCATCACGCAGTTCAGTCACGTCGGCCAGCGTCGGCTTGGGCATGAGCACGATGTCGCTGGTGGCGATGAGCTCCTCGCGAGTGGCCATCCGGCCCACCAGCGGCGCTATCTCGGCGTCGCTGATGCCGAGACGTTCGCCGTATCCGTTCTCGAAGACCATTCGCGCGCGCAGATCAGAATGGATCCGGTCGAGGTGCCGAGGGTGAAGGGCTACCCGGTGCTCGTTCTCTTTGCTGGATCTACCGACAACACCCAGGCTGAGCTGGTTCATGTGACCCCTTCGATGACCCCCTTGGTACCACACGCCTCAGCGATGAAGGGATTCGTTCGCCGGCGGCCAGTTGTGGGGCGGCCACCGACGAACGTTCGTTCACGACTGCGATGCGTTGGCCAGCTGCTCGGCCACCTGCTTGTGCACTTCGACCATGTCGAGGGCACGCACGCCCGTGATGACCTGTTCCAGTCCGGACGCAGGGAGCGCGCCCGGCTGCGAGAAGACCAGAACGCCCTCGCGGAAGGCCATCAGGGTGGGGATTGAGGTGATGGCGGCGGCCGAGGCCAGGCCTTGCTCGGCTTCGGTGTCGACCTTGGCGAACACGACATCGGCGTGCTTGTCGGAAGCCGCTTCGAACACGGGACCGAACTGCAGGCACGGACCGCACCAGGAGGCCCAGAAGTCGACCAGCACGATGTCGTTCTCGGCGATCGAGGACTCAAAGGTCTCGGCGGTCATGGCGACGGTGGACATGGGTGTTCCTTCCAGACGGGTTCACGGACGGGCACCTTTGGTACCCCTGGGGGTACAACACGCGCCAGCACTCTCGGTATTCCAGCCCCGAAACCACGAATGGCCCCGACCGAAGTCGGGGCCATTCGTTCGAAGCTGGGATCAGACCGGGCGGACGTTCTCCGCCTGCGGGCCCTTGGGGCCCTGCGTGATGTCGTACTCGACGGCCTGGTTCTCATCGAGCGAGCGGTAGCCATCGGAGGCGATTGCGGAGAAGTGGACGAAGACGTCCGGTCCACCATCGGCCTGCGCGATGAATCCGAAGCCCTTTTCAGCGTTGAACCACTTCACGGTGCCTTGTGCCATGTTCTTGTCTCCTTGTGGGACGAAACAACCACGCACTTCGCGCGGTCGGGCTGCTGCCGTCGTCCTTAACCTGCTTATGAGGCGGAAACAAAGAAACACCCGCCATCACATCGCGGGTGTTCGAAAATCGATCGTAAAACCGCAACTGCAACCATGATCAGTCTACGCACACTCCCCCTGGGATGTGTAGCCGCCATGCACAAGGGTCCGATCCGGGGCGATCCGGTCGGCGCAGCCGGCCGAAATGACCACCGTTCGCACGTCCAGGCCCTTCGACGAACGACGATCCTGTCGTCCGCGCTTTGACTACGAATTCGAACTAAAGTATCTTCAAATCAGGATTCTCGAAGGGGGCCAACCATGACCGCTGTTGCCACGCGCTATCCCGCAAGTCGGTTCGAGACGCAGGCGTGGGTCGATCTCACCGATGCTGCCGAGCGCCAGCGACTCACCCCCGCAGCCGTCCGAGGCGTCCACCAACTCGCGAAGGCCTGGGGCCTGAGCGTCGAGGAGGTGTGCGGACTCCTAGGCGATCTCTCCCCCAGCACTTGGCATGCGTGGGCTCGCACACCGCCGCGCACGCTCGCGGTCGACCAACTGACACGCATCTCATACCTGATCGGTATCTACACCGCGCTGCAGGTTCTCTACCCCGGCCGGCTTGCCGAGCAATGGATCAGCAGGCCCAACACGAATGCGCTGTTCGCCAGCGCGCGTCCTCTCGATGTGATGATCACGGGCGGAATCCCGGCCCTCGACCGGGTGCGGGCGCTGGTGGATTCGCGGCGCGGCGGAGCCTGAGCGAGGTGGCGACCACACGCGCGTGGCCGCCGGTCTCCGCCGTCAAATGGGACGACACGCATCGCCTCATCCCCTCGTCCTACGCCGACACCGATGCCCCGTTCGTCGAGCAGTTGACGGATGAGCCTGCGGATGTCGCGCTCCTCATCGACCTCATGTCGGCAACGAACGCACGTTTGAAGGCTCAGGCCGACGCCTTGCCCGGCGGAATCCGGCGCGACGAGCTCGTCTTCGCGGTGCCCCACTGGCGCATTGTCAATGCCGCCTTCTGCTACCCGAACCCAGCCGGCTCACGCTTCAGCAGCCCTGACCGTGGCGCTTGGTACGCGGCTCGCTTTATTCGCACGAGCTTGCGCGAGGTCGCATTCCACAAACAGATCGAACTCGCCGAGACGGACTGGTGGGAACTGACCATCGATTACCAGGACTACCGGGCTGACATCCACGGCGACCTGCATGATCTGCGCCGAGCTGGCGATGCCAAAGCGAAGTCCTGCCTCTCCCCGACGTCCTACCGTCGAAGTCAGGAGGTGGCTGGCGAGCTACTGGAGAAGGAGTCGCTCGGCATCGTCTACCCGTCGGTCCGCGACGAGGGCCGCGGCGCTCTTGCCTGCTTCCGGCCCGCTGCCGTCACCAACGTTCGTACCGGTGCCACGTACCGACTCACGTGGTCCGGCAAGAAGGCACCCACGACAAGGCGCTTGCCTTAGCGCTGAGCCACGTCTCAAATCCCCCGAACTCCGTGCGACACGGACCTTTCGCACCTTCTCTTCGACCCGAAGGCGTGGCATTGTCAAAGAGGAACGCACCACCCGTGCACCTGGACGTCAGGGGGCGATCGTGGCCTGGATGAAGAAGCGCACCGTCGAGATGTCCGATGCCGACGCACCGCGGATCCAGGAAGACGCTGAGCATTGGCGGCTGTCCGGTCCCGTCGTCCTTGACCTGCAGCGCAGTGAGCGCAGCCTGGTCAACGAGTTGGTGCCGGATGCCGACATCAAGGCCGCTGACATGTGGGGCGGCTTCATGGATGGCACCCTCGAAGTGACTGACGAGGGCGTGATCTGGGTGCCAAGCGTTCACTCACGCAAGTTCGGCTTCGATGCCTTCCGGCTCGATCCGGCCACCGTCGCCGACATTCACGTCGCCGCACTGCCTGGTGGCCGCGGCGACGTCGACATCGACCTGACCGACAACCGCAGGGTCTCGGTGAAGGTTCGCGACCCGCACCTCTGGCAAAAAGCGCTCGACGACGTCATCGGGGCCTGAACCTGCACGAGCGGCCGACGCTCGGCCTAGCAGTTTCACGCGTAGGCCGATGATGAGCATGTGAGCATCGTGACGTTGATCGCCGTTCTGGCGGTGCTGCTCGTCGTCAACCTGCTCAACCACCGGTGGCGCTCGCACTGGTACCTCCGCACCTGCGTGATCGGTTCGCTGGTTCTGCTCGCGATCGGCCGTGCCTCAGGTTTCAGCTGGACCCAGATGGGACTGGGACGCTCGGCGATCCTTTCCGGCATCGTCTGGGGCATCGCGTCGATCGCCATCGTCGTTGCGGTCTACCTGATCGGGCTGCGCATTCCGCGCACGCGCGGATTCTTCGTCGACGACCGGCTCGGCGGACGTACCGGATTCGCCGTCGCCCGGCACGCACTGGTCGAAGTACCGCTCGGCACAGTGCTGCTCGAGGAGACCGCCTTTCGTGGCGTCCTTTTCGCCGACCTCGTGATTGCGACCGACACCACCACCGCCGTGATCGTCTCCTCCCTCATCTTTGGCGTGTGGCACGTCCTGCCGGCGATGGCCTGGCACGAGTCGAACGCCGGCATCGCCGAGACCCTCGGAGAGCGGCACGCACGAGCGCGCTGGCTGGTCGTCGCACTGTCGGTCGCGGGGACGGCCGCCGCTGGTGTCGTGTTCTGCCTACTGCTTCTCGGTAGCAACAGCTTGCTCGCCCCCATGGCCTTCCACTGGGCCGTCAACGGACTCGGGCTGTTCTTCGTGTGGTGGCTGCGTCGCCGCTGACCCCCCTTGCGTTCCAGATACCCCCGGGGGTATATTTCTGGGCATCCACACACCCTTGGAGCCCACATGAATCGCATCGCCCTGGCCTCGGCCCTGCTGATCCCCGTCCTGGCGCTTTCGGCCTGTTCGAGCGGCACGAGCACCACTTCAGTGACCGACGTGACGGCGGCCCAAGCCTCCTCGATCCTTGACGAGCCCGCCACGAAGGTCATCGACGTGCGCACAGCTCAGGAGTTCGCGGGCGGGCACCTGCCGGACGCGGTGAACATCGACATCGAGAGCAACACCTTCGATTCCCGCATCGCCGAGCTGCCCAAGGACGCTAAGTACTTCGTCTATTGCCGCTCCGGCAACCGATCCGGAACCGCCACCGACCGTATGAGCAGGGCCGGATTCACCTCCCTCTATGACCTGCAGGGCGGCATCCAGGTCTGGGCCAACGCCGGCGGCCAAGTCGTCGTCTGACCAGCACCACTCACCCATCACCCACCACAGAAGGAGTCACCATGTGCCACCCCGTTCGATGCACTGCTTGCAACAAGGTGACGTGGAGCGGCTGCGGCGCTCACGTCGACCAGGTCTTCGCCGACGTTCAGCAGAAGGACCGCTGCACCTGTCACTGACAGCGGCCACTGCCCGAGCCGCACCTCCGAAGTGGGAATATTCAGATACCCCCAGGGGTATATACTAGGGACAGGTGAAAGCCCCTCCCCAAGGAGAGCCCGATGAACACCATCACATCGACCACGATCGATGCCGCCCCCGCCGATGAAGCCCGAGTCGGCCCCGCCAGCGACCTGCAGGTCTTGACCATCGACACCGCGAACCTCGGCGACCGTTCCTACATTGCCGCCGTCGATGGCCTCGCCGTCGTCATCGACCCGCAGCGCGACATCGACCGCGTGCTCGCGCTGGTCGACGAACACCAGTTGCGCATCGCGCTGGTCGTCGAGACTCACATCCACAACGACTACGTGACCGGTGGACTCGAACTCGCTCGCGTCACGGGCGCGCCCTACGTCGTCCCCGGCGGAGACACGGTCGCCTACGACCGCTTACCCGCGCACGACGGCTCGGTGTTCCTCGCCGACTCGACCAACGGCCAGCGCTTCGCGGTTCGCTCCGTGCATACCCCCGGTCACACGCCGCACCACATGTCCTACGTCGCCATGGTCGATGGCCAAGACTTGGCCGTCTTCACCGGTGGCTCCATGCTCCACGGCAGCGTCGGACGTCCCGACCTGCTGGGCGCCGATCACACCCAGCAGCTGGCCCACGACCAGTGGCACTCGGTTCGTCGTCTGGCCACCGAGCTGGACGGAACCGTCGACGTGCTTCCGACCCACGGATTCGGTTCGTTCTGCAGCGCCACCGCGACTACCGCGACATCAAGCACGGTGGCCGATCAGCGGCTCAGCAATCCGGCGCTGACGTTGGGCGAAAGCGCCTTCGTCGAGCAGATGCTCGCCGGGCTCGACGCTTTCCCGGCCTACTACGCCCACATGGGCCCAGCGAACGCCGCCGGACCGGCCGCGATCGATCTCTCCCTGCCTCAGCGTGCCGGCTCGGCCGAACTTCGTCGTCGGTTGGATGCCGGCGAGTGGGTCATCGACCTGCGTTCCCGCGAGGTGTTCGCCCGAGGCCACCTGCAGGGCACCTTGTCCTTCGACGACGACGGCAACGCCATCACCTACTTGGGCTGGCTCATCCCGTGGGGAACCCCGCTGACCTTGCTTGCCGCCACTCCCGAGGATGTCACTGCCTTCCAGCGTGAACTGGTGCGGATCGGCATCGACCGGCCCGCGGCGTTTGCCACCGGTAGCCCGCAGGAATGGGCCGGTGACCAGGTGCTTGCCTCGTTCGAACGGATCAACTTCAAGGGTCTGACCCAGCAGATGGCCAAGGACCACAACCTGTTGGTCATCGACGCACGACGCCGCACCGAATGGCTCGACGGTCATGTGGCCGGTGCTCGTCACCTGCCGCTGCACGAACTGCCTGCGCGCGTCGATGAGGTCGTGACGATGAGCCGGGATGCCGAAGCGGCCGGACGCGATCCGGTCGTGCGCATCTATTGCGGCTCGGGATTCCGTGCCGCCGTGGCCGCCTCGCTCCTGGAGCGGGCCGGAGTGCCGGTCGTCCAGGTCGATGAGGACTTCGACAAGGCCGCCACCAGCGGCGCCTCCATCGTGCACGAGCACGTCGAGACCCACTTCGGAACGGCGGTCACCGCGTGAGCATCTTCGGACTGTTCAAGGGAAGCGGCGTTTCGGCGACCGCGGCCAGGGAGCTCGTTGATTCCGGTGCTGTCCTGCTCGACGTTCGTGAGTCGCAGGAGTGGAACGCCGGCCATGCGCCGACGGCCACTCACATTCCGGCCGGGAGCGTGCAGGGTCGGCTGAACCGCCTCTCCAAGGAGCGGCAGGTTGTCGTGGTGTGTCGATCGGGAAACCGCTCGAGCGGCGTCACGCGATTGCTGCGTAGCAACGGTTACGACGCCCTCAATCTGAGCGGCGGCATGAACGCGTGGCAGCGGGCCGGGCTCCCGATCCTGGACCGCAAGGGCCGCCCAGGTCGCGTGGCCTGACCATGCTCGCCCTAGCGCTCCCCCTTGGGCTGCTCATCGGCGCCGTTATCGGCTCGATGGGCGCCGGGGGGTCGCTGCTCACCGTTCCCGTCCTGGTGGGTGTGCTCGGACTGACGCCGTATGCCGCCACCACCGCGTCATTGGTCGTGGTGGCAACGACGGCGAGCACCGGACTGGTCGTGCACGCACGTCAGAAGCGCGTGCGATGGAGCATGGGCCTCACGATCGCGCTGCTGGGCCTACCCGCCAGTTGGCTCGGCTCCCACATCGCGCGCACACTGCCCGACGATGTGCTGCTCAGCCTGTTCGGACTCGTCGTTCTGGTCGGGGCAGCCTCGATGCTGGCCACCTCGCGTCGCTCCAGCGCTCTTCATCCCCTCAGCGTGGCGCTCACCTGCCCGTTGTGGAGTTGGTGCCGCGCGTTCACGTACCTGCGGTGGTTCGCCATCGGTTCGGTCGTGGGGCTGCTCGCAGGGATGTTCGGAGTCGGTGGCGGCTTCCTCATCGTCCCCGCGCTCGTCATAGTGGCCGGGCTCGAAGCCCACGAGGCCGCGGGCACCTCGCTGCTCGTCATCGCCGTCAACTCGCTGACCGTCCTGGCGATCCGATCGGGAGCCGGATTCGATGTGCTGGCAATCCTGCCCTTCGCTGCCGCTGCCATCATCGGTTCGTGGGCCGGAGCCCGATACTCCTCGCGCCTGTCAGGTAAGCACCTGCAGCAGGGCATGGCACTGCTGCTGCTCCTCGTGGCCGGTTGGGCCCTGGGATCGGTCGTGAGAGCGTGACCACTGAACGCACAGACAATCAAGGAGATCCGATGAAGCTGGACGAACCGACCACTGCCGCTGCTCTGGTCCGCCTCCGCCGCGCGCAGGGGCAGCTCAACGCCGTCATCCGGATGCTTGATGAGGGCCAGGAGTGCCAGGACGTCGTCACCCAACTCGCCGCCGTCTCCAAGGCGCTCGACCGCGCCGGCTTCAAGATGCTGGCCGGCGGTTTGCAGCAGTGCGTGCGCGCCGAGGTCGCTGGCGAAGACACCGGAATGAGCACCGAACAGATGGAGAAGCTCTTCCTGTCGCTGGCCTGAGCCAACGCCAGCAACCGACCCACTCGCACCGAAGGGACGCCCACGTCATGGATGCCGGAGAATGGGACGAGCGCTACGCCGCCTCAACCAGCCTGTGGTCAGACGGACCGAATGAACTGTTCGCATCCATCGTAGAAGGGCTCACACCTGGCACGGCGCTCGATGTCGCGACCGGCGAGGGACGCACCGCGTTGTGGTTGGCACAGCAGGGGTGGCAGGCAAGCGCCGTCGACTTCTCCGCCGTCGGGCTGAAGCGTGCGAGTGAACGAGCGGCCGAGCGTGGCCTCGAAGTCGACTGGCAACTTCGCGACGTCGTGGCCGACGGCCTGGAGCCCGGCACCTTCGATCTCGTGGCCCTGCTGTACCTCCATGTTCCCCAGGCACAGTTGAACGACGTGCTCGCGGCGTGCAGCGCTGCCGTGGCCGCGGGCGGACGGCTCGTGATCATCGGCCACGACAGGGAGAACCTGGCGCGCGGTACGGGTGGCCCCCAGAACGCCGACGTCCTGTACACCGTCGAGCAGCTTCGAGCCGCCGCCGAGGCCAGCGGACTCACCGTCCAGCGTTGTGAGCAGGTTGAGCGCCCGGTGGGAGATGCCACCGCCATTGACACAGTGTTGGTCGCGACGCGCGAGTTCTGAACAAGACGTAAGACTCTCGCAACGACCTCAAGATGCGCCCCCCCAGCACCAGTGTGATCATGAATTAGAGGCCAGCAGGCCGCTCAAGCAAACCCAAAGGAGATTCGCATGCGCCTCAAGGCCATCGGAGCCGCCATCGTCCTTACCCTTGCCCTTGCGGGCTGCGGTACGAACACAGACGACGCGGCCCCAGCCCAGACCACTCCTCCCGCTGCAGCTGCCGGCGACATTGTCGCTGTTGCCTCGGGGAACCCCGAGTTCTCTACCCTTGTCGCAGCGGTCACGGCCGCTGGTCTGGTCGAAACCCTCCAGGGAACCGGCCCCTTCACCGTTCTGGCACCGACCAACGCGGCCTTTGCGGCCCTTCCTGCAGGGCTCGTCGAGGCTCTCTTGAAGCCCGAGAACAAGGCCACCCTGGCAAAAATCCTCACCTACCACGTGATTGCAGGCAACGTGGTGTCCGGTGACGTCAAGGCCGGGCCGGTCAATACCGTCGAGGGATCCCCAGTGACGTTCGCCGTCAATGGAACCGAGATCACCGTCGCAGGCTCCACAGCGCCGCCGGCCAAGGTCGTCATCGCGGACGTCAATGCATCAAACGGCACGATCCACGCCATCGACGGGGTTCTCATCCCGCCGGGCGTCGACCCTGCCGCATTGCTCGGCTGATCACTGCTTCACCCCTCAGAAGGCGTCGCCCAGCAAGGGCGGCGCCTTCTGGCGTTGATGGCCTGCCCAGAACTCCGGGTCCAAGTGACCTTGACGCACAGCGCTATCGCGTCGGGCGCCAACCATCGTGGAATGACACCCGATGCATGAGCCGGTGCGACATGCCGAAGTCGAAGATGCCCCGGTGAATGGTCGAGTAGTTGTCCCACCAGGCCAGCGAGCCCGACTCCCAATGGAAGCGGCACTGGAACTCCGGCCGCGTCTGGTGCGCGAACAAGAAATCGAGCACGGCCCGGCTTTCACGCTCGTTCATCCCCACGATCTCCCGCGTCATGAGTTCGGAGACGAACAGCATCCGACGACCGCTCTCAGGATGCGTGGCCACAACAGGCTGCTCGGTGGGCGGCAACTGCTGCCGCATCCCCAGCACACCACCGCCCATGGTGTCGAGCATGCGGTGAAGGCCCTTGGTCGCGTTGTCGTGGATAGCGGTGAGCGGATCGATGAACTGCTGCCATGACGTCGACAGGTCGTCATAGGCCGCGTGCATGTTGGCCCACACCGTGTCGCCGGGACCATCGGGAACATCAAGCGCGTAGAGCAGCGACCCTCTGGTCGGGTTCTCGCGGAACGTGCTGTCGGCATGCCAATTGATGTCGCTGACCGGCCCTTGATACATCTCGGGGTACTCCTGCACCCACACACCCGGTGTGCCTTCAGCGCTCTTGAAGAACCCTTCCTTCTGCACAGCACCGATGCGCTCGCCGAGCGCAAGGTGCTGTTCGGGCGTCAGTTCCTGGTCGCGAAAGAAGATCGCCTGATACCGCACCCACGCCTGTCTGAGCTCGGCGAACAGCGCGTCGTCCTCGATCGCGTCCGCCACTTGGACTCCGGTGATGAGCGCTCCGAAGGATCCGCTCAGCGGCCGCGCGCTGAAGCGCGTGTAGTCGTGCGCGGTGATGGGCGTCATCTCTGCCAGTGAAACCGCCATCGTTGAGCTCCTCACACCTCGGTGCGGTCTGTTCGAGCCTTGACACAGACCGTTCTTGGAAGGTACATGTAAGTACATGAGCCAGTCCAGGGATCCGATCGACGTCGAATTGTCGGAGCATCTGGTGCCCTATCTGCTCAGCCGCGCGTTCAGCAGCTTCAACCGCGCGTGGATGGAGCACCTGCGTGAGCACGGAGTCACCATCGCCCGCTGGCAGGTGCTGGCGATCCTGTCTGAGTACGACGGGGCTCGGATCGGTCAGCTGGCCGATATGTCGGCCACTGCTCAGGCCGTCACTAGCCGGGTCGTCGACCAGATGGAACGTGACGGGCTTGTCGAGCGCCGACCTGTGGCTGACGATGGCCGGGCCGTCGAGGTCTGGCTCACCGAGCGCGGCCAGCGCACCTTTGGGACGCTCCTCCCGGAAGCCAACGAGCTGGTCGGGCAAGCTCTCCGCGGCATCGACCAAAAGACCGCCCACCACCTCATGCAGGGCTTGGCGACCTTGATCACCAACCTGGCCGGCACTGCAGCCGTCCCCGCCGGCGTTCAGCGCTAAGGAGCGACATGCTCAGAGTGTTCGTAGGCAGCATCGCGCTCGTCCTGATCGCACTGATCGCGATGTATGTCATGCAGTACCGCGGCAAGCCATGGACGGCGTTCGCCGCAAAGCCTGCGTGGATCCGCGCCGGCATCTACTTCTGCGTCTGCTGGCTGCTCTCCTACGCCAGCGGCGGCATGGAGCTGATCCTCAACTCCCCCATCGCCACGTCCGAGCAGCTGTCGAACCCCCGCTGGATTGCTTACACGGCCGCGGCGTATGGCTTCATCTTCATGGCGTACAGCGTGGTGTGGGTGCGCTACACGGTGCTGTTCAACCGTCCGAAGAAGCCGTTCATGTCGACGGTGTTCGGCGTGCTCTGGGGAACCAGCTCAGGACAGCTCTTCCTGGCGGTCTGGCTCACGGCCAACAAGCTCGACGTGCCCGAGTGGACCGCGTGGCTGATCACCTTCGGCGTCCTGGGCGCGTGGCAGCCGAACTTCCACAACATCTATTGGGACCACTACATCGCCCCCGAGCACGACACCCCGTTGACACAGCGCATCAAGGCGCTCGGCTGCCACATCCCCAACCTGACGATCACGCTGACGTATTTGGCGATCTGGGATAACTATCTGATCTTCGTCAGCTTCCAAGTGGTGGCGTGCGTGTCGGCTTCCGCCGGGATGCGCTACCCCGCGCCGTGGTCGGCCTCCGATGAGCACGACTTCGCGCACCGCTCAGTCGCGCGGATCCCTCGCTGCACCGGGTACATCCCCACGGATCCCCAGTCCGATCCCTACACCCCGTTCTACCCCGGCTGGAAGCAGCGCGAGGACGCCCTTCAGCAACCACCGACCGCTCTCACGGATGACGTAAGAAGCCCTTAATCGGTGGAGGCGCGACAACTCAGGGTCGGAATGCTCCAATGGAAGAACACCGACTAAGGAGCGCCATGAACACCCGCACCCTCGCCACCGCCACGAGCATCGCCCTGCTCGCATTGACGCTCACCGCCTGCGGAAGCGATGACGGGACGTCCGCAGCCGGGCCAGCGGCCACGCCGATCCAGTCGGCCACCGAACAAAGTGCCGAGCCCAAGGCAAGTGCCACCACCAAGGCCTCACCCCAACCGTCAGCAAAGGCAGCAGCGGTGGACGGCTCCTACATCGGTCTTGATGCCTACGAGGCGTCCAAGGCGAGCTTTGCGAGTGGAAACGTTGTCCTGTTCTTCAACGCTTCGTGGTGCTCCACCTGCCAGGAGGCAGAGAAGAACCTCAACGCGAGCGGAGTACCGGAGGGCCTCACGGTCGTGAAGGTCGACTACGACTCCAACACCGATCTGCGCAAGAAGTACGGCGTGACAGTCCAGCACACCTTCGTGCAGGTGGACCCGGACGGCAATCAGCTGGCTAAGTGGTCCGGCAGCAACACGGCTGAGGCGATCAAGAGCAAGACGGTCTGATGCTGGCGCTCCTCGGCGCACTGGTCGCCGGGATCCTCACCACGTTGGCACCATGCGTACTGCCGATGCTGCCGGTGATTGTCGGAGGATCGGTGGCCGGAGTCGGCGGTTCCGGTTCCAAGTCCACCGCCGCACGAGACGAACGTTCGGGAGCCACCGATCGATCGTTGGGCACGCAGGCATCAGGCTCACGAACAGCCGTTGACACCCTGGCGCGTGCCGAACGTCGAGCAGCTCTTCGACGAGCCCTGGTCATCATCGGCTCACTGGGCGTTTCGATCATCGTGTTCACTCTGCTGCTCAAGGCATCGACCACCCTCATCGGCGTTCCGCCGGAGGTGTGGCAGTGGGTCAGTGGCGCTCTTTTGATTTCGCTCGGCCTCGTCGCGCTGTTTCCCAGCGCGTGGGATGCGGTATCGGCGCGCTTGGGGCTACAGGCGCGATCAACGAAGCGGCTCGCGAAGGCCCGCACCAGGCCAGGCGTGACCGGTGAGGTGCTCACCGGTGTGGCGCTCGGACCGGTCTTCTCATCCTGCAGCCCGCTCTATGGCTATGTGATCGTGACGGTGCTGCCAGCCGAGCCTGTCTACGGTCTCACTCTGCTGCTCGCCTACGTCATTGGTCTGTGCGGAACCCTGCTCGTTATCGCGGTGGTCGGTCAGCGCCTGCTCCGCAATGCGGCCTGGATCGCTGATCCGCACAGCCCGATCCGTCGCGGCCTGGGCGTCATCTTCATCGCCGTGGGGCTCCTCATCGCGTTCGGCCTTGATCGCGACATCCAAACCTGGCTGATTGAGAATTCGCCCATCGCTCCTTGGGAGCTCGACAGCGGATTCATCCCTGACTAGGCAGCCGCCAGGGCGAACTACACGACTCGACGATCAGCCGCGTGGGCAATGGCAGGCGATTCTGAGCTTTGGACGCGATGAACGCCACGGACCGCGAGCACTCCGTTAGCGTCGGATCATGAAACCTTCCTTCACCCTCATCGCCGGCGTCGAAATCTCTGACGGTCACGTCGGACTCCTGTCCAACGGCGCCGTCGATGCCTCTGCTCATCTGGGAGACCCGGTGGCCGCAGCACGCCGCTGGGTCGGCGAGGGTGCGCAGTGGATCCACGTGGCCGACCTCGATGCAGCCACCGGACGTGGCAGCAATCACGCCGCGATCAAGGCCGTGGCCGATTCCACCCGCGGGAAGGCTCATCTGCAGGTCGCTGGTGGCATCCGCGATGCGGCCTCTTTCGAGCAGGCGTTGCAACTCCGACCCCAGCGCATCGTGCTCGACACCGCCGCGCTGGCCGACCTGCCGTGGCTGTCGTCCGTCCTGGCGGCCCATGCAGATGTCGTGGCCGTCGACCTCGCGGTGCACAAGCTGACACTCCACGCACCCGGAACGTCGGTGCACGGCACGCCACTCGATGATTCGCTGTTGGCCCTCGAGGCCGCTGGCTGCAAGACGTTCGTCGTGACCGACGTCGACGCCGAGGGCTCGCACAAGGGCTCCAAGCGACAGGCCCTCAAGCTGGTCTGCGAACTAGAGCGCCACCACGTGATCGCGGGTAGCGGCATCGCGCATCTGGGCGACCTGCATCATCTGTTCGAGCTCGTGCCCATCGGCCTCCAGGGAGCTGTGCTGGACGCTGCGCTCTACGAGGGCGCCTTCACCTACGCTGAGGCCGTCGCCGCCGCCGAGCCGCACTACGACCTCTTCATCTGGGGACCTCCGGGATTCTGACCACTGCCCATCGAAGGACGCACCATGAGCGAGAACGAGAACGACACCACCGCCGACAGCACGTCGCAGGTCAACGAGGACTCGGTCGCCGCGCCGGCATCGAACGACGTTAAGGAGCAGATGCGACTCGCCCTTGAGGCCAAGCAGAAGCGGCACGGCAACGTGAGCAGCGGAGCAGCTGGCGAGAACGAGGTCAAGGTCGATTCGCACGCGCACGGAAAGTCGCAGCGCACCTTCCGGCGCAAGAGCGGCTGAACTAGGCCACGTACCTGCCTTGCGTGGGCAGAACCGCGACTCTGGGCCTCGAATCGGTCGTCGGTGCTGGATCCCAGCCGAGGAACTCACGCAACGGCAGACGGTGATGCGATCTCGCCCATGCCTCGGCGAACGCAGCGACATCTGCACGACTGATGCCGCGGGGTCGTGCTGAGTCGGCAGCGTAAGCCTCGACCGCAGGGAGTAAGGGCCTCATGAGAGCACCTCCGTATCTGTCGGCAGGGCGAAATCCGAGCGAATCACGCCACCACCTGCGGATGGAACAGAGTCGTGCGCGGGGCGCAAGGGAAGCGCGCCCCTGACCGACGTTCGGCCCGCCCGCTCAAGGGCGGCCCGCAGGAGTTGACGGGTCTGTTGTGCCCGATCGGACAGCGAGCGGTAGCGGTGTTCGCGCACGCCCAGATCCACCTCACGGATTGAGGCCATCCCATAGCGTCGGGCCACATCAACCAGGATCCCGATCTCAACGCCGTAGTCCGGCTCGAACTCCAGCGATCGAAGCAGCGTTCGACGCGCGGCGTACTCACCACCGAAGGGCTCGCGCAGGCTAGAAAATTCCGGGTCGAGGAGCGCAAGCACAGGTCGTGCCACCGCCTCGGTGACGCGGCCGCCATCGCCGATCGGGCGAGGGCCGCGCGACGTCGTACCGCGCACGAGGCTGACTGAATCATCCTCAAGAAGGGGTTCGATCAAGCGGGCGACGGAGTCGGCACTGAAGTTCGTGACGTCGGCATCGATCCACACGATAATGTCGCCCGATGCTGCGCCGACGGCGCGCCAGATCAGATCGCCTCGACCCAACGGCTCCCCAAAGCGCTGGAACGTGTCCTTAGCCGTCAGGACGGTTGCGCCAGCACGGGCAGCCTCGTCGCACGTGGCATCGCTGGAGCCGCCGTCCATCACGATGATCTCGTCAACCAGACGACACCGTCGAACGAGCTTGGTGGCCAACTCGCCCACCACCGAACTAATCGTCTCCGCATCGTCGTTGGTCGGCAGGCACACGGTGATGGTCGACATGCCCTTGAGGCGGAGCAACTTCTCCAAGCGCAGGTCGTCTTGAATGCTCGAGGCGTCCTCGGGGTCTACTGCGGTCGATTGCGTCGGCAGTGCGATGCTGCGCGCTTCGGTGTTCGTAGACAGGATCGTCATGGTGCCTCCTTCGTCATCACCATCGTGCCTAAAAACCCGTGTGACCCGGGTCGCCGTCCTGTCGCAGTTATGTCGCAGATTCGGAGCCGGGCCGAAACGCCAGCACCCGAGCGTGCTCAGACATACGCCCACAATGTTCAATGGGGGCATGCCGACCACCGTGCTGATCGTCGAGGACGATCCTGGGATCCGTTTGATCCTGCGCACAGCGCTCCAGGACGAGGGCTTCACCTGCATTGAAGCTGAGTCAGGGGAAGAAGGGTTGGCGTTGGCGACGACCCAGGAGATCGACCTCGCGCTGGTTGACCTTCGGCTCCCAGGCATCCAGGGCAACGAGGTCGTCCGCTCGCTGCTCGGTCACGGGCCACTTCCGATCATCATCGTCACAGCCCAGGCCGACAGCCATGACGTGGTAGCCGGCCTTGAGGCGGGGGCCGATGACTACATCGTCAAGCCGTTCGTCACCAAGGAACTAACGGCACGGATCAGGGCGCTGCTGCGTCGAGCGGGGCCGACCTCGCGATCTGACGGATCGATGATCGTCGGGGATCTCGAGATCCGTCCCGAGACTGCTGAGATCCTCTTGCGCGGGGAGCACGTCGCCACATCGCGCACGGAGTTCCGGGTGCTTGAAGAACTGGGCAACGCTCATGGTGCCGTCAGAAGCCGCGGTGATCTGCTTCGCAGCGTGTGGGGTTATGGAGGCGTGGGTGATGGCCGCGTGGTCGACAACGTCATCTATCGGTTGCGGGTCAAGCTCGAGACCGACCCCGCCAACCCCGAGATCCTGCTCACGGCGCGCGGCTTTGGATACCGGCTGCAACCGTGAGGCCGCTCCCCCTTCGCACGCGAGTCGCGGTCACGTTCGGAGCCCTCTCGCTGATCGTGGGCCTAGCTGTTGGCGTCATCACCTACCAACTCGTTCGCACCTACTTGAACGATCAACGCGAACAGTTCGCCGTCAGCAGGACCACCCTGGATGCCCGCGTCGTCGACGATCAGGCCCAGACCGCTGGCCGAGCGCCCGGGGATCTGCTCAACAGCCTGCCCTCGACGGACGGGACGCAGAAGCTGCTTCGCGTCGGCGGCACCTGGTTCTCCAGCGGCGTCAGCGTCTCGCCTGATGATCTCCCGACGAGCCTCCTCGTGGCAGCCGGTTCGACGGACGGCTCGATGCAACGCTTCACCATCGGCGACTCCGCCTACCTCGCAGTGGCCGTACCTGTGGAGCAGGGCCTGTACGTCGAGGTCTTCCAGCTGATCGAGCTCAACCGAACCCTCGATCTGCTCCGTACATCGCTGGCGGGCGCGACGCTCCTCGCCATCCTTTTGGCCGCCGCGGCGGGTTGGTGGGCGGCAGGCCGCCTGCTCCGACCCCTTCGCCGACTGGCTCAGAGCGCAGACGAACTGGCCACAGGCAATCTGACCGAACGGATGCCACCCACGAGCGACTCCGACATCGAACCGATCTCCACCGCGTTCAACTCGATGGCCGACTCCATGCAGGATCGCATCGAACGGGAGCGCCGGTTCGTCGCCAATGTCAGTCACGAGCTGAGGACGCCTTTGACGGTGATGCTCGGAACATCCGAGATCCTCGATCGGCGCTCGACCTCGCTGCCTGATTCCGATACCGAACTCCTGACCGTGATGACCCAGCAGGTGACACGGCTGGCCCAGACAGTGCTGGATCTCCTCGAGCTGGGAACGATCACGCCAGAAACCCAGCCTGAGTGGGAACACGTCGACGCCGCCCTCGTGGTAGGCGACGTGCTCCGACACCGCGAGCACGACACATCTGTGATGAGTGCAACCGGAGACACGTCCGTGGTGACAGACCCGCGGCGTTTGGAACGGATTGTCGCCAACCTTGTCGACAACGCGGATCGCCACGGTGAAGGGCTGACCGGCGTGGTGGTCGAGCGACGGGGTGAATGGCTTCACATCTGCGTTGACGACGATGGACCGGGCGTCCCCCTCGAGGAGCGCACCAGCATCTTCGAACTGTTCGGCCGTGGAAGCTCGTCGGCCCCTGGGACGGGTTCGGGACTGGGGTTGGCCATCGTGGCCGAGCAGGCCGAACTCGTACGAGCTCCCATCCGCATCTCGGAGTCAGCGAGCGGCGGCGCACGATTTGAGGTCGTACTGCCGGTCGACCCACAGCATCCGGACCTTCCGAGAGAGGTCTCATGACCCGCCGTCGATCGGGCATCGGCCACTCGCTCCGAGCTCACCGCATGCCGAGTGCCATCGCTCTGGCGATGGTCGCCTTTCTCCTCCTGAGCGCGTGCGCCGTAACCGGCGAGGATCAGGCGCGACCCATCTCGCCCAGCGAGAATCCCAGCAACTCGAGCAGCACGACAGAAGTCGGACCCCGCTCTGAAGCCACCGTCATGTGGATGGTGAGCCGTGAGGCCCTCGTGCGGGTGCTCCGCAGCGTTCCCGCCGACCCAACGACGGATGAGCTCTTGGCCGCGTTGCTGGCGGGACCGACGCCAATCGAGGCCTCACGAGGTATTCGCAGCGCCCTGAGCGCCGGCGACCTGGGGCCTGGTTCGATTTCGGAACCCACCACTTCTCTGCCCACTGCCACCTCGATGACTGGCGACGCGACGACCACACTGCAAGCCGAGCCTCAGCTTGCGGTCGTGAGGGTGGGGGATGAGTTCAGGGCCCGACCATTGGAGCAGCAGATCCTGGCACTTGGTCAGAGCGTGCTGACCCTCACGTCAGGGGGCTTCGATTCGGTCGTGTTCGTCGACCAGGACGACCAACCTGTGGCCGTGCCGGGTCCCGAAGGTCGGATCCTTGAGGGATCCATCACCGCAGCGGATTACGACTCTCTGCGGCTTCGCACCTAGAGCACCGAGGCTGGGCCGGTCCCTCCCCCGAGAGGAACCGGCCCAGCTTCGAACGCCAGCCTTCGTGGATCAGGAAGCCTGGATCGTTGCCGCTACCGGCAGCGTGCGGACCACGAGGTCGCGCACCTTGGAACCGCACGTGGACAGGACGTCCTCGTTCGTGCAGTAGTAGGCCGAGGTGGTCGAACCCGTTGCCAGGTCCTTGGCCCAGGTGGAACCGAAGTCGCGCAGGCGCGAGACCTGCGTCGAGTTCGGGGTGCAGCCGGCTGCGGTGTTGCCGATGAAGTCGCCGTTCTCGCCCTCGACGTCGGTGTGGCAGCTTCCGCCGTAGGGAATACCGATGAAGAATCCGGTCCAGACCAGCTGGATACCGACGTACTCACCCGGAAGATCCTTCAGCGCCCCAAACGAGTTGTTCGTCAGGTTGGCCAGGCTCGGCCGCGCTGCCACCGCAAGCACCTTGCGTGCTCCACCATCGGAGATCGCCTGCAGGTTGGCGCTGAATCCGCCCGAGGCCACGGCATCGAAGAGCACCGCACCCTTGAGGTTGGCGTAACCGTTGGTGTGCAGACGGGCACCCACCACGCTGGCGAAGTGTCCGCCGGCCGAGTGGCCGCCGACGATGTAGTTCGCCGGGAGCGGCTTGCCGGCCGGCGGTGTGATCGCGCGGGAGTTGAGCAGGTCGCCGAACGCGTTACCCAGCGACTGGTTGCCGCCGGTCATGTCGGCGTTGAGGCACAGCACCATCACGCCCTTCTCGGCGATCGACTTGCTCGTGTTGCGCAGATTGCCGCACCCGCGCGAGAACCCGTGCTGGAGCGTCATCAGGGCCGATGCCGTGCCATTGGGCAGGTACCAGTCGACGTTGTACGAGGTTCCGCCAATCACCAGGTTGCTGTTGACGCACGTGCTTGAGCTCGATGAGTACGAGCCGCATGCCACGTCAGCGTGAGCCGGGGACGCCAGAGCGACGCTCCCGGCCATGATCAATGAGGCTGCCGCGAATGCCGCGGCGAGTCTCTTCTTACGCATTGCCCCTCCAAGGGCCGAACCGATCCCCCGATCGGGAACGAACGCTAAAGGGCCTCAGATCTGAGATCCAGAACAAAATGATCATGTAATCGAACCGTGTCCAGGCTGATACCGGACCGTGATCATGGTGCGTCCTGCCCCCTCGCTGCCGTTCGGATCCGAACGATGGGCCGACATACTGGAGGCCACGATGGCCACGGCCCAGGAGGCACCATGATCGATCTCGAGCAGTGGCTCCCCCGGGCCGTCCGCACGATCGCCGAGTGGGAGTCCTCCTACGGGCCCTTCCCTCATCACCCCTCGATGGATGTCGATCCGCAGGCGCTTGAGACCGCCTTCGGGCAGCTCGCCGAACGTCTCACCACCAACAACTACCCCTTCTTTCATCCGCACTATGCGGCCCAGATGTTGAAGCCGCCCCACCCTGCAGCCGTCATCGGGTACCTGAGCGCCATGCTCATCAATCCGAACAATCACAGCCTCGATGGCGGTCCGGCAACGGCCGAGATGGAGCAGGAGGTCGTCGCCTCCCTGGCCCGGATGCTGGGTGTGGAGCATCACCTGGGCCACTTGACCACGAGCGGCACCATCGCCAACATGGAAGCCCTCTGGGTGGCCCGCGAGCTGCGGCCGGCTAAGGCAATCGCCTACAGCGCCGATGCGCATTACACGCATTCGCGGATGTGCGAGGTGCTTGGAGTCGAAGGCATCCCGGTGGCCACGGATGCGGCCGGGCGCATGGATGTCACAGCACTCGAGGAACTGCTTCGCACCGGACGCGTTGGCACCGTCGTTGTCACTCTCGGAACTACCGGCCTCGGCGCTCTGGATCCGGTTCACGAGATTGCCGCGCTCAAGGACGTCTATGACATCCGGCTCCATGTGGATGCCGCGTACGGCGGCTTCTTCAGCCTCATCGCCGATGACTCGCCCGATGGTGTGGCCTCAGCGCCCTACCGTGCGGTCTCGCTGGCCGACTCGGTGGTCGTGGATCCTCACAAGCATGGGCTCCAGCCCTACGGGTGCGGAGCCGTGCTGTTCAGCGACCCCACCGTCGGCCGCTTCTACATCCACGATTCCCCCTACACCTACTTCACCTCGGACGATCTGCATCTGGGCGAGATCTCGCTGGAGTGCAGCCGGGCCGGCGCCGGTGCCGCGGGACTGTGGTTGACCACGCAACTGCTGCCCCTCACCGCCGAGGGGCTGGGCGCGGTCATGCGACCAGGGCGAGCAGCCGCGCTCAAATGGTTCGACCTGCTCAAAGCGTCAGATGTGCTGTCGCCCTTCCAACATCCCGACATCGACATCGTCACCTACCTTCCACTCACCGACTCGATGACGGCGCTGGACGACATCACCGGACGCATCTTCACCGAGTCGGCGGCCGGACCGCGTGATCAGCAGGTGCACCTGGCCACCTACGCCGTCAACGCTTCAAGCTTGGCGGCTCGCGGCTTCACCCTGACCGATGACATGGAGCGCGCACGCATCCTGCGCAGCGTGCTGATGAAGCCCGAGAGCTACGACGCCGTTCCCTACCTGCATGAGCGGGTGGAATCCCTGGCACGCCGCGGCTGACCTCAAGCCGTGGCGGTTGGCACCTCAGGTGGTCGGATGTGTGGCCCGCACGTGCTTCACCGATGCGGTGATGAGTTTGCGCAGCACCGAGAGGTCGATCGCGTCGAACTTCTTCAGGTGGAGACACGATTCGCCAGCGGCATAGGGGCCGAGCTGCGACATAAGTTCGGAGTGCGACTCGAAGTCGTCCACGAAGTACACCGTGATGCGGTCCTTGCGCGCGGCCCACCCCACGATGAACCACGTTCCCTCGCGTCCTGAGGCGTACTTGTAGTCGTAGCTCCCGTAGCCGACCATCGCCTTGCCCCACATGACTGCCGGCCGCTTGGTGACCGACGTCATCAGCTTGTTCAGGATGCGCGCGTCCTCGCGGCGACCATCATCGTCAATGCTGCCGATGAACGCTTCAACGTCATCGCCGGTGGGCTTCGTCGTGAGTTCGGCCACGGTGACTCCTATCGTCGCAGCGTGAACTCCGGAAGGCGTGCACCAGCAGCAGCATCAGCATCAGGCGCTGGCGTCACACCACGGGCCGCATCGATGCGGTCCAGTGCCTCTCCCAACCGCTTTTGGGCGGCGGCGTAGGCCGTCAGGTCGCCAGCCCTCAGAGCCGCCTCACCATCGGCGAACGCCTTGCTCGCATCAGTGATGGCCCGATCAAGGGTGTCGGCCGGCGAAGTCGGTGCGGGTGTCGGCGTCGTGGTGCCGCCATCGCCAGGAAGACCCGGCGTCGGCGCAGTCCCCGTGTCGCCCTGGAACACCGCCCGCAAGGCCCCATCGAGGGAGTCCGACAGTGCAGTTCGCGATCCGAAGGCCACCGCAACCTTGCGGAGCAAGGGGAAGGAGTCCTGCTGCGCAGCCCGCACATAGATCGGCTCGATGTAAAGCAAGCCACCAGCAACCGGAAGTGTCAGCAGGTTGCCGATCTCGACCTCGGATCCGCCACGACGCAGCAGCGAGAGCTGAGAGGAGATCGCGGGGTCGGATTCGATGTTGTTCTGCACCTGCAACGGCCCGGGAATCGTGGTGTTACGTGGCAGTTGAAGCACCCGGATCTTGCCGTAGTCGGGGCCAGGTTCAGCGTTGACCGCCATAAAGGCCGCGAGCGTCTGCCTGTTGTTGGGCGAGAACGTGGTGGTCAGCGAGAACGCCTCCGTCTTCGTTCCCGGCATTTTCAGGGTCAAGTAGTAGGGCGGCACCGGCTGGCCAGCAGCACGCTTGGTCGGGTCATCGGGGATGGTCCAGAAGTCCTGACCGCTGTAGAACGCCAGGGCATCCTGCACGTGATATCGCGAGTACAGGACGCGCTGAACCTTGAAGAGGTCTTCGGGGTAGCGCACGTGGGTCAGCAGCTCACCCTTGAGCTCCGAGCGCGGCTTGACCGTTCCGGGGAAGGCCGCCGACCAGGTCTTGAGGACCGGGTCCTTCTCATCCCATTCGTACAGCGTGACGGTGCCGTCATAGGCGTCGACCGTAGTCTTCACCGAGTTGCGGATGTAGTTGACGTCGTCCCGAAGCTGCGCCTGAACAAACTGCGAGTTTGCGGTGATGGAATCGGCCGTTGCCTCGCCCAACTGGGTACGCGTGGAGTAGGGGTAACCGTTCGAGGTCGTGTAGCCGTCGATGATCCACACGATGCGGCCGTCCACGACGGCCGGGTAAGGATCGCCATCAAGCGTGAGCCACGGAGCCACCTTCTGCACGCGCTCACGCGGGCCACGATCGTAGAGAATTCGCGATTCGGAGTTGACCAGGTTCGAGAGCAGGATGTTGCCCTCCTGGTACTTCACCGCGAAGAGCAACTTGTTGAACAGCGAACCGACGGGGACGCCGCCGGTGCCGCTGTAGGTGTTGTTGCGCTGGCCGTTCGGGCTCGCATCGTCGGGAAAGTCAAGCTCTCGGGGCGTCGCGCCTTCAGCCGCCCCGACGATCGAGTACGTCGGAGAGTTCTCCCCGAAGTACACCCGCGGCTGCGTGAGGTTGAGTTGCCCGCGCGGCGGGATGTTGCTCTCGAAGAATGAGGGGGCGCCATCGGCTGTCGATGTGTTGCCGAAGGCTCCCACGAAGCCGAAACCGTGGGTGAACACCGTGGTGTCGTTGATCCAGTTGCGCTCGGGAATGCCGGCGAGATTGATCTCACGAACAGCAACAACCGCATCACGTTCGGTCTTGTTCAGCGTGTATCGATCGACGTCCAGGCTGTCAGCGAAGGAGTAGTAGCCACGGATCTGCTGCAGCTGGTTGAACGTAGGAGGCACCACCGAAGGATCGAGAAGGCGTGCGTTGTTGATGGTCGACCTGTCGGCGGCGATCTGGCGTGCGGTCGCCGTGTCCTTGGCGGCGTAGTCGGTCTTCTCCACTCCCTTCAGGTCGTAAGCATCGAGCGTCGCATCGATGTTGCGTTGGATGAAGGGCTCTTCCTTGCTCGCCTGGCTCGGGCTCACCTGGAACCGTTGCACGAACGCCGGGTACAGCGATCCGATGATGATGGCCGACAGAACCAGCAGCCCAACGGCAGCCAACGGCAGCGCCCAGGTGCGGCGGAAGATGTTGATGAAGAACAGGGCCGCAGTGATCAAGGCGATCACGATCAGGATGTTCTTGGCCGGCAGAACGGCATTCACCTGCGTGAAGTCCAGTCCGGTGAAGAGCGAGTTCTGCGTGACGGCCAGTTGGAAGCGGTCGAACCAGTAGGCCACGGCCTTGAGCAGCATGAAGATGCCCAGCAGCACCGAGATGTGCGCGGTGGCCGCAGGCGTGAAGCGCTCACCGGGTGTCTGCAGACGGATGCTGCCGTAGACGTAGTGCACGACCAGCGAGGCCAGGATCGACAGCACGATCACGGCAAAGGCGAAACCGATCACGTACCGGAACCAGGGCAGGTCGAAGGTGAAGAATGAGATATCGCGTCCGAACTGAGGATCGGTCTGACCGAACGGCTGGCTATTGCGCCACAGAAGGAAGGTGCGCCATTCGGCCGCGGCCGAGGCGCCTCCCAGGAGAAGCAGCCCCGCGGAGGCCGCGATCACCACGAGGCGGCGGTAGGGATCCAGCGCCACGCGATAGCGATCGAGGTTCTGCTGCTCAGGCGAGAGCCCCCGGAAGATCGGCCGCAGCCGATAGGCGATCACCGCGTTCAACGCCACCACAAGCGCCAGCACCAGGCCAAACACGAAGAACAGCCCGATCCTGGTGAACAGCTGCGTGGTAAACACCGAGGAGAAACCGACCGAGCGGTACCAGAGCAGGTCGGTGTAGAAGCCGGTAAAACCGACGAAGGCGATGGCCAGGACGGCCAGGATCACCAAGGTGGGGAAGAGCACCCCTCCGCGTCGACGGCCAGGGGCAGGGGTGCGTTCGGGAGCGGTGGGCGCGCTGGAGGGGGGGAATGCCATTTCTACAACCTACGACACACTGGTTCCATGAGCAGTGCACTGACCCTCGCGGTCCACGAGATTGAGACTTTTGTTGCCGCCGAAGGCTGGGATCAGCCGGCCCGCATGTTCGCCCTCGCGCTGGCTCCCGAGTTGGTGGCTGCCGAGCCAGACCTGGCCGAAGAGCTCGGGATCGACGCTTCGGAGCAGGGCTACGTGCCGATCGAGCAGGAGTGGCAGGACGACGATCGCCCCCTCGACGACGTACTCGCCACCATCGGATGGCCCGCCGAGGTGCACGGATGCGTCGTCGCCCTGGAACGCATGGTCCTTCCCGACGAGGCCGAAGCCGAACTGGTGGCCCAGGGCTACGACCCGGCCTCGAGCGAGTTCGCCCGCGAGGCGTTGGATCATCCGGCCCGCCGCGATGTGCGCATGGTGATCGGTGTGCTGCGCGACGGGGAACGCGACTGCCGACTGCGAGTGCAGCAGGGCGAGGGTGTCGAGACCTTCACCGACGGACCCGACCTGGTCCCGGGACTGTCCAATGCGTTGGCGGCCACGTTCGAGCCCAGTCGGGAGTCGGACGAGGACTAGCCGGGCCCACTTCGCCGGCAACGATGAGCCGACGGCTGTGGTCAGCAGGGCGTGGTCGGCTTCCCGGTCCGGATCTTGTCGAGTTCGGCCACCGCATCGCTCAACGTCTCGACGCGCACAAGGGTGAGCCCCTTGGGCGCCGCCCGAAACGCATCGATGCAGTTCCGGGTGGGCGTGAGGAAGTACTCCGCCCCATCGCGCTTGGCACCGACCACCTTCTGCTGCACGCCGCCGATCGGCCCGACGAATCCGTTGGCATCGATCGTTCCCGTGCCGGCGATGGTGCGGCCAGCGGTCAACGACGTCTTCGACAGCTTGTCGACGATGCCCAGGGAGAACATCAACCCCGCGCTCGGACCGCCCACCTGCTCCAAGCCGTACTCGACGTTGATGTCCTTGCCCTGGAAGGAATCGGTGACGGTGATGCCGATTACCGACTTCTTGGGATCAGCCGGCGACACCTTGGTCGTCACCTTCGCAGTGATCGGCTTGGTGTCGCGGGTTAGATCGAACTCAACGACGCTTCCCGGCTTCTTCGCCGTGATGATGTCGGCCGCCTGATTCGCATCGGCCGGCCGCTGACCATCGATCTCGACGATGACATCGCCCGGCTGGAGGATGTCGCTCGAGGCACCGGACACGGTGACCGATCGCACCTGCACGACCTGCTCCACCGGCTCCTTGAGATAACGGAGCGCAGCGGCCGTGGCCTGCGACTGCGAGTCGAGGAAGTCGGCCGAGTTCTCCTGCTGCACCTCGCCGCGATCCACCTTCTCGGGGTACAGCAGACGTTCGGGCAGTACGGCGACGCTCGGGTTGAACCATCCCCAGAAAGCCTCGGCCAACGAGACCTTGCCGTAGGGGCCGCCGCTCTCGCCCACGGTGGTGAGCTTGAGGGCACCGTCGGTGGGAAAGGTTTTCGCTCCTGTGATGGTGACGAGCTGCTCGCCGTCGAAGGAGCCCAACGTGTCAAAGGTGGGACCTGGGGTGAGCATCACGTACTGCACGGGAAGGATGGCCGCGACCGCGACCAGGATGACGAGCGTCAGCCCGGAGAAAATCAACGAGGCCGTTCGGCGATCCATTCGACGCCGCGCGGGAGTCTCATCGGATTCGGCCTGAATGTCCGTGTCGGCCTTGTTGGTGTCGCCATTGGCGTCGCTGCCTGTGTCGAGGGGCTCGAGCCCGTCGGTGTCGCCGGTCACGCGGTGGGCTCCTCAGGCGCGGTGGACGATCGTTCGGTCGTGGCTTGATCGGTGCTGGCTGCTCGCGATCCACGGCGTCGGCCGCGCGGCGCCTTCTGCATCGCCTCGTCGAAACGGCGCCGCTGCTCGACGGTGTCGTGCGGGTCACCAGGCCGGGGTCTGGCGCGCCACGACAGCCAGATCACCGCGATGACGGTAGCCAGCAGCGGGATCGCCCACCACACGACGACCGACACGATGCGCTCCCGTCCGTCCTACAGCTTGGAAGGACAGCCTAGGCGGCGCCGACTGGGCCGGCTCAGCCACCGAGCCGGCGACGGCGCGCCCGCACCAGCGCGGCAGCGCCGAGCACAGCGGCCGCCGCGCTGACGGCCGTCAACGACGCGGCATCCGGGCGTCCCAACCGACGCGAGGCGATGGTGGTGCGCCCACGGGCCTGCACCATGAGCGCCTCGAGCACCTGGGCGTTGGTCCACATCGGCGTCCAGCCGTGATCGGCCAGCCGTTCGGTGCCGACGACCCACGGGAAACGGATGTAGTCGAGTTCAGCCGCCGGAGCGGGGCTCACTCCGACTCGATGCAATCGATCCGCAGCACTGATGACGGCGGACGCGGGGAGTTCGAGCCGGCGGACACCACTGATCGCCTCGACCTCGTCCTGGGTCAACCAGCCGGAGCAGCCGACCGGCACCGGACCATCGATGCCGTGAACGATGGAGCACTGCAACGCCGTGACCAGGTCATCGATGTGGGTGAACTGCCACAAGGGACGTGAGTCCTTGAGCACGAGCAGACGAGGCGCCTCGAAGTGGCGCGTCAGCGCGGTGTCGATCGCATCCCCCACCACGATGGCCGGGCGCAGCATTGTGACAGCTGCAGATGCCGACTCGCTCCATCGAGCTATCTGGCCCTCGGCGTCGAGCAGATCCTGCACCACGCCGAGCCGACCATCCGCGCGCAGCTCGCCGTCATCGGCCAGCGGCACCGGGTTGTCCGGGGACGCGCCGTAGACCATCGCATTCGACACGAGGACCAGGCGCGAGACCCCGGCCTCCTCGCACGCCTTCAGGACGTTGGCCGTCAGCGCGGTGGCACGCTCCCCTTGCACCCTGTCGTGAATGCTGAGGTCGGCCTCGATCCCCGCATGAACCACCACGTCGACGCACTCAGCGGCAAGGGTCGAGGCGAGCTCCTCCGACCACAGGTCGGCCGTCTTGGCGACCACATTCGTCATCGGCCGGAGCACGGTGTCGACGCCGATCACCGATGTGATGGCGACACCGTCATCGACGAGGTGTTCGCCGGTGGCGGAACCTCTCGCGTGCGCTGGCGCGGCCGCCAGCACCGTCGATTCGCCCAGGCGCTGGGCTATGGCCGACCCGAGGGCACCACCGACGCCGATCACGGCCACGGTAAGCCGGTCGTCGCGGCGGGCTGAGGCAGCGCTCATGCGCGCACCAGGAATACGGTGGTGATGACGATTGCTCCCCCAAGGATCGATGCGACCCATTGTGCCGCCATCGATCAGGCGCCGTGCGAACTCAAGGAGAACCCGTGACCAACGATCCGGCCGCCGGCGGGCCCGACGGCCCCGACGAGCCAACCGACCCGTTTGCCGCGATGTTCTCGGGCATGGGCCTCGGGCCGGGTGCAGGGATCGGCGATCTCGGCGCGATGCTGCAGCAGTTGGGAGCGATGCTCCAATCATCCGACGACAGCCCGGTGCCGCGCGGCGTTGTCGAGAAGACGGTGAACGACGCGATGAGCGGGCAGGACGACCCTCCTGCGACGACAGAGGACAGCACCCGCTTCGGTGAGGCTTCCCGCCTGGCCGACACCTGGCTCGACGAGGCGACCGCGTTGCCATCGTCCGGCGGCCTCGTTGAACTATGGACCCGGCGTGAATGGATCGACCGGACCACCGACCAATGGTTGGGCCTGGTGGAACCGCTCGCCTCGCGTGCCGGAAGCGCCTTCGGCTCCCAGTCGCTTGACCAGATCCCTGGTGCTCCGCCCGAGATGGCCGCACTGATGAACGGACCGCTCGGTCAGATGGTGCAGAAGATGGGCGCCGTCGTTTTCGCCGGACAGGTGGGGCAAGGGCTCGCTCAACTCAGCGGCACCGTCCTCACCTCCGCCGATATCGCGCTACCGCTGACAGGCGGCGCCCGTGCCGCGGTGGTGACCTCCAACATCAACGACTTCGCCGCGGGACTTGGCGTGCAGGCATCAGATATCGCGCTCTACCTCTCCCTGCGCGCCCAGGCCCACCAACGTCTCGTCGCCCACGCACCATGGCTGGCCGGACGATTCACCTCGGCGGTTGATGAGTACGCCCGCGGCATCAAGGTCGACGTCAGCGCGCTCGAAGAGCAGATTCAGGGACTCGACCCCAGCGATCCGACCGCTCTGAACCAGGCCATCGAATCGGGCATGTTCGCCCCCGCAGACACCCCGGAACAGATTGCTGCCCAGGCGCGCATCGAGACGCTCATCGCGCTGGTCGACGGGTGGGTCGACGACGTCGTCACGCAAGCATCGCTGCGGATGCCCACGGCGAACGCCTTGCGTGAGACCTTGCAGCGTCGACGCGCCACCGGTGGGCCGGCCGAGCAGACCTTCGCCGCGCTTGTGGGACTCGAATTGCGACCCCGACGACTGAGGGAAGCCTCGGCGTTATGGCAGCAGTTGCGTGATCAGCGGGGTCTGGCTGCACGCGATGCGTTGTGGGAGCACCCTGACCTGTTACCGACCAGCGAGGATCTCGACGCACCTGAGGCCTTCCTCAACCCGGTGGCGTTCGACATCTCAGAGCTTGATGATTTGGCCCCGTTTGACGAGAGCCAGCGGAACAAGGATGTCGGCGAGGCAGAGGAACCTCCCCCGTCGCCGAGGTAATCGCGAAGGGCTAACCCTCGAACAGCCGATCCTCGAACAGCGGAACCTCGAAGGACTAGTCGTTGAACAACTAGTCGTCGAACAACACAAGCGGGCCTGTGGTCAGCGCCTGTTCGCTGCGGACCGTGTCACCTACCGGCGCCTCACCGCTCCCGTCCAGGTCCTGCGCCGGGGTCTGGGTGCCATTGCTCCAGCCCTCGAGGAATCCGCGCGCACGTTCGGCCTGCGGGTAGGCCGCCATCAGCGTATGAAAGGCCGGTCCGTGGTCGCCTTCGATCAGATGCGCGAGTTCATGGAGCAGCACATAGTCGATGACGTACTGCGGCATCTGCTGCAAGCGGTGCGACAACCGGATCGTGCGGTCGACCGGAGTGCACGAACCCCATCGCGCGTTCTGATTCGTCACCCATCGCACCGATGACGGCGAAACATCGCGCGGGAGGTACTTGCGCATCAGCACCTGGGCCCGACGCGTCAGTGCTTCGTCGGATGGGCGTCGTCGCCGGTCGGTGCGATCGAGCCTGGCGACCATCTCATCGACCCAGGCCGCCTCGTCCTTGGCCGGGATGTGGGCAGGCATCAACACGATGACGGTGTCGCCGTCGCGGTAGGCCGACACCGTGCGCCGCCGACGCCGGCTCCGCCGCACCTCAACCTTGGGCAAGCGATCCGGCTCGCCTACAGGTTCGGTGCCGGAGGCACGGGGAGAGGCCATGGCCGGACGCTAGCCGAGGCCGCCCACCACGTCGCTCTGGCCGGCGCGGGCCCACGGCGTCGCCATCGATTCCAGACCGTTATCAAGTTTCTTTTCTCCACAGGGCGTGGACAGAGTCGATGCAGGTCAGCGGCCTGCCACGACGCTTCCGTCCTCGGCATCCACACCTTCGTCCACACCTATCCACGGTGCCGCGCCATGTTGTCCCCACGTCGTCCACAGCTCTGTCCACAGCCCAAGGCCAACAGACGTTGACGCTCAGGTGAACGCGCGAATACCTTCTGCCCCGACGGAGCCCTTGGGATAACGGTCCGTCGTTCGCAAGGGGAAGGCGAACGACGGAAACGCGACCTGGGGGCTCCGCCCCATTTTCACCCGTTTTGATCCGCCGCGACACGCGGTGAGGGCCCCTGCACTGCGGCCCCGAGCACCCCCGGCCGGGCGTACGGTACGAACCGACCCAGGGCGCCGGTCCCAGGGTCGCTCCACAGCATCCGAGGAGGACGCGATGGCCGAGGAGAGTTACACCGGGCAGGCGTACTGCGTGAAGTGTCGCGAGAAGCGCGACTTCACGGGAGTGGTCGTCGAGAAGAACGGCCGACGCATGGCTCAGGGCATCTGCCCCACATGCGGCACCAAGGTGAACCGGATCCTGGGCAAGGCCTGAGGCCCGGACCAGCACGTCGCCACCAGCACGTCCCGACCAGCAAGCCCTGACCACCGACAAGCACAGATGGCCCTGTGGACGCATTCGTCGTCCACAGGGCCATCTGCGTCATCCTCGGCCCCCCACCGGACCATGTCGAGGAGCGCCGATGCGTCCACTGCTCAAGACCGGACTCGTCCGAACATGGCGCGATGCCACCACCCTTCAACTCGGTCTGGCGCCGGGCCGCTGCGCGATCCTCAGCGACGCCAGCAGCGCCGTTGCCGCAGCGCTCGACCAGTTCGATGGCACCAGCACCGTTCAGGCTCTGATCGATTCCGGTCCGCTGACCGGCGATGTGCTGATCCCGCTGCTCCAGTCGCTGGCCGACGGCGGGTTGCTTGAGGATGCCGATGCCGACACCTGCGCACTGCACAGCCTTCCCGCACGCGAGCGCGAGCGTCTTCGCCCCGATCTCGCGGCATGGTCCCTGGCCACCCGCGCCGCCGACGGCGGGCTCGGGGTGCTGGGGCGTCGACGAGCCGCGTGGATCGAGATCCGATCCACCGGTCGACTTGGAATCGCTTGCGCGCACCTGCTGGCCGCTGCCGGGATCGGACGCCTGACGTTCGCCGACGCCTCCACCATCACGCCGGACACACTGGCTCCGTTGGGACTTCGACCCGAGCACCTCGGCCGGCGAGCGAGCCACTCGGTGAACGACCACCTGCTCGAGCTCTTCCCTGCCACCCGTCGCACCCCCGCGATGAATCGGCCACCAGACGTCACCGTGCTCGCGCCGGCTGATGCCGTAGTGGATGACGACACCATCAACGACCTCATGCGACGCGACGCCACCCACCTGCCCGTGGTGCAGCGCGGTGGCGGATTCGTGCTGGGCCCGTTCGTGGTTCCGGGTTCGGCCGCCTGCGTGCGGTGCGTGGATCACGCGGCGGCCGAACGCGACCCGTCCTGGCCTTGGATGCTCACGCAGCTTCACACCCCCGCTCCTTTCAGGCGGCCAGCGGTCATCGCCCACGACACCGTGCTTGGAACCGCCGCCGCCGCGCTGGTGAGCCTGCAGGTGCTGGCCTTCATCGATGGGCAGCGACCGCTCCTGATGGACGCCGTCGGGCACCTGGCACCTCCGAATGGAGTCCTCGAAGTGCACGCGGCGGCATTGCATCCGGCGTGCGGGTGCGGGTGGGTGGGCAGCGTCACACGGCCGGGCGAGCAGCGAGTGCGGTCGCCGCGCACAATGGCCAGGTGACCGACCTTCCCCGCAAGGCCTTTGCTCGCGGCGCCCGCCTGGCCTCCCTGCCCATCGGACTGGCCGGACGCACCGCAGCCGGGCTCGGGCGTCGAGTGGGGGGCGCCTCCGCCGACGTAGTGGCCGCTCAAGTGCAGGCGGCCACGGCCGAGCAGCTCTTCAAGGTGCTGGGTGAGCTCAAGGGTGGCGCCATGAAGGTGGGGCAAGCGATGTCGGTGATGGAGGCCGCGCTCCCTGACGAGATGGCCGGCCCCTACCGCGCCACGTTGACCAAGCTGCAAGAAGCCGCGCCGCCGCTGCCGGCCGAGAGCGTCCACAAGGTGTTGGCCGAACAGCTCGGCAGGCAGTGGCGCCGCCGCTTCACCTCGTTCGACGACACGCCCGTTGCCGCCGCATCGATCGGTCAGGTGCATCGCGCGGTGTGGAAGGACGGCCGCGACGTCGCCGTCAAGATCCAGTACCCAGGGGCGGGCGAGGCCCTGCTCTCCGACCTGACCCAACTCAGCCGCATGGCGCGCATGTTCTCGGTGGTCGTTCCCGGTATGGACGTGAAGCCGCTGCTCGATGAGTTGCGTGAGCGTGTGGTCGAAGAACTCGACTACCGCATCGAAGGTGAATCGCAACAGGCGTTCGCCGTGGCGTTCGCGGGAGATGAGGACTTTCTGATTCCGGCCGTGGTCACGGCCTCGGAGCGCGTGCTCGTCAGTGAATGGGTCGATGGCGAACCGCTCAGCGCGATCATGTCGACCGGTACGCGGGCGCAGCGCGAACGCGCGGCTCTGCTGCTGACGCGCTTTCTGCTGGCGGGGCCGGCTCGCGTAGGCCTGCTCCACGCCGACCCCCACCCCGGCAACTTCAGGCTCAAGGACGACGGCCGCATGGTGGTGCTCGATTTTGGGGCGGTGAACCGCCTGCCCAACGGCACACCCGCGTCGATTGGTCGGTTGCTTTCCGTCGCGATGCGCGACGACGCACCAGCGTTGCTTGAGGGTCTCCGTGCAGAAGGGTTCATCCTTCCGGGTGTGAGCATCGACGCAGAGAAGCTGCTCGACTACCTCTCGCCGATGATCGAGCCCGCACGCACGCCGACCTTTGCCATGACCCGCAGCTGGTTGCGCGGTCAAGCCACCCGCGTGGTCGACCCCCGATCAGCCGACTACAGCACCGGTCTGCGCCTCAACCTGCCTCCGGAGTTCATGCTCCTTCACCGCGTGACGCTGGGAGCGATCGGCATGCTCTGCCAGCTCGAGGCAGAGGTGCCGATCCGCGGTGAACTCCTCGCGCTGCTTCCCGACTTCGCCCCCGACGCCTGAGCCAGCATCACGCCGCAGCGCCACGCGTGCGAGGGCGGCCCGGTCCACGCTTGTAGGCGATGATCCGGCCGCGATCGAACAGCTCGCCGCCCCAGACGCCCCACGGCTCGCGTCGCTCGATCGCGCCGGTCAGGCAGAGATCGCGCAGCGGGCAGACACGGCACAGCACTTTGGCCTGCTCGAGCTCACGGGGGTCCTCGGAGAAGAACTGCTCGGGGAAATCCGCGCAGGAGGGAACCATCACGTCGTCCAGCTCGTAGGCCAGGAGCGATGGGGCGAGGGTGGTCATGGCCGTGCCTTTCGGTGGTCGACCGGTGCGGTCGGTTGAGCGGCGGGTCGGTGGAACGTGCTGATGCGGTCCTGCGGTGGGAAAGCGCCCCGAAAAACACGAAGGCCGCGATCCCTGTGACGGGTCCGCGGCCTGGAGGCTTGATCTGAAGATCAGCCGGGAGGTCCGGCGGACGCGAAAGGCGTCACGCGCGTTGCGACGTATGCCGCGAACGCGTTGAAGCCCACCCACTGGTGAGCGTGACGCTTGATCATGAGAAGTCCTTGATCCGACGAGTGATGCCTACAGGTGGCCGACGGGTGCCGACTGGCCATGACGTTACGAGAGATCACCGGGTGTGGCAAAGGGGTTTTGGTGTCGTTCGCCTGAACAGTTCAACCGGGTCGGGCAATCAGCCCAGAACGGACACGTTTTCAGAGCCCAGACGTGATCCGAGCGGACATCGGGGTTCAGGCCGATCCGCCCACCTCGCCGACCTGTTCGGCGGCCAAGGCTGAGGCCTCAAGGGCCGATTCCGCATCGCCGCCATCAAGGAGCAGCCGCAAGGCCGAGCCGTAGCGCTCGGCCTTGCTGCGCCCCACTCCAGCGACGGCCAGCAGCGCGGCCTCATCTGCGGGTTCGGCCTCAACGATCGCCTGCATCGTGGCGTCGGTGAACACCACGAAGGCCGGCACCGAGGAGCGGCGCGCCTCGGCCAGCCGCCATTCGCGCATCCGGTCATAAAGCGCCTCGTCGAAGTCGACGGCGCACGTGAGGCAGCGGCCGAGCTTGCGGGCCGCCGCCGTGGTGAGCGGTTGCCCGCACACCCGGCACTTGACCGGCCCCCGCACCGGGCCTGACTTCTTGGTTTCGCGGCGCGGCTCCTGCACCGCCCCATCGATCGCTGCCCCCAGATCGGCGATGAAGCGCGAGCGCTCCCGAGAGGCGCGGCCCCCGGGCGAGCGTGCCTGCGACCACGAGAGCGAGAGCTCGTCCCTGGCGCGTGTGATGCCGACGTAGAACAGCCGCCGCTCCTCGGCTACCTGCTCCGCAGTGGTGGCATGGATCAGCGGCAACGTGCCGTCGACCAGCCCGACAAGGTGCACGCAGCTCCATTCCAAACCCTTGGCCGCATGCAACGAGGCGAGTGTGACGCCCTCGACTGCTGGAGCATGTTGAGCAGCCGAGCGCTCAGCCAGCTCGATAACGAACTCGGCGAGCCCGGCCGACGGCGCACCCACCTCATACTCGTCAGCCAACGCGGCCAACGCGGCCAACGATTCCCACTTCTCGCGCACAGCGCCTGCACCGCTGGGCGCCACGCGGGCCCAGCCCATGGCCGACAGAACCCCCCGCACCTGCTCACCCAGACCCGGCATCGGCTCGCTCGCGTTCGCGCTCTCAGCGGCTCCGACCGAATCGCCGGTCAACAATCCGCCACCGATTCCAGCGCGTGCCGCGCCGCGGATCAGCGTCATGGCCTGACGCACCTCAGGGCGGTCGAAGAATCGCTCTCCGCCACGCAGCACGTACGGGATTCCCGCCTGCGCCAACGCCTGCTCGTAGACCTCGGACTGCGCGTTGATGCGATACAGAACAGCGATCCGGCTCAGCGGAACCCCAGCGTCGCGTTGCCGCGCGATGCGGCGTGCGGCCGACGCGGCTTCATCAACCTCGTCGGTGCATGTGGTGAGCTGCGGACGAGGCCCGTCACCTCGTTGGGCCTGAAGCACCAAGCGGTCACGATCGGCAGCACCGGACGTCGCGTTCAGCACAGCGTTGGCGGTAGACACGATTTGCGGAGTGGAGCGGTAGTTGCGCACCAACGCCACCTGAACCGCATCGGGATAGCGCTGGGCGAACTGCTGCAGATAGCTCGCACGCGCGCCGGTGAACGAGTAGATCGTCTGAGCCGGATCACCGACCACAGTGATGGAACGGTTCTCGCCCAACCAGCCGCGCAGCAGGCGATCCTGCAGCGGGTTCACATCCTGAAACTCATCGACCACAAAGTGCTGGTATCGCTGACGCACCTCGTCGGCCACGGCCGACTGCTCTTCGAGCAATGCGACCGTCAGCAGCAGGATGTCTTCGAAGTCCAGCCGCCCGCGATCGCGCTTGACCTCTTCATATGCGGCAAAGACGCGAGCCGTTTCGAGCGGGCTCAGCGGGGGCTCACGGCCGATCGCCGCCTCGGGGTAGGCATCCGGCAGCACCTGGCTGACCTTGGCCCACTCGATCTCGCCGGCCAGGTCGCGCACCAGGGCCGGGTTGGTGCCCACACCAAGCCGCGAAGCCGCCATTGCGATGACCTGGCTCTTGGACGCCATGACATCAGGCATCACGCCGCCGATGGCGCGCGGCCAGAAGTAGGTGAGCTGGCGCAACGCCGCCGAGTGAAAGGTGCGGGCCTGGACGCCGCCGACGCCAAGGCCACGCAACCGACCGCCAAGTTCACCGGCCGCCCGGGTGGTGAAGGTGACGGCAAGGACCTGGCTCGGATCGATGATCCCGGCGTGGACGCCGTACGCGATGCGGTGGGTGATGGCGCGGGTCTTTCCGGTGCCGGCACCTGCCCGCACGACAACGGGGCCGAAAGGAGCCAGGGCCACCTCGCGCTGCTCGGGGTCGAGTCCGTCGAGGACCTCGTCAGCGGTGGGCACGGGGGCATCCTCGCAGGACGTCCGGACACTCGGTGCCGCCCTGTGGACTGGCGTGTGGGCTGGCGTGCGGGCTGGCAGATGTGGCGGGCGCCGCCGACGAACTGTCGCCTGGCTAGGCGCTGAGGCGCGCCTTGACCTCTTTGATGCTGGGGTTCGAAGCGGCGCTGCCATCGGGAAAGACCAGCGTCGGCACGGTCTGATTGCCGCCGTTGACCTTCTCGACCAGGGCGGCCGCCTCGGGATCGAGCTCGATATCGACCTCGACGAAGGCGATGCCCTCACGTGTCATCTGCTGCTTGAGCCGACTGCAGTACCCGCACCACGTGGTCGAATACATCGTCACGGGCGCAACGGTTGCGGGGGTGCTCATGGGGCTCCATCCCTTGAAGATCGGCTTCTACGAATGCCAGAACGTTCCCAGGACCCGAAAACTTCCGCATGTCGGCCGTTCGTGACCAGCACCACATGGCGGCGGCTTGGCCTCACGCGCCCTGCGGCAGGAATGGCCGGTCAGCCAACGGCCCGCCGTACCAGTGCTCGATCAGTCGGCGCGAAATCGAGATTCCCGGAGCCACCGCCACCTCGCCGGCCTCAACCAAGGCACCGAGCTCCTCGCGCGAGAACCACCGGGCCTCGCCCAGCTCGACCCCATCGACCTGGATCTGCGTCGTGGCGGCGTCGGCGAAGAACCCGATCATCAGCGAGCCAGGAAAGGGCCACGGCTGACTGCCGGCGTACCGAACCGCCCCGACCCGCACGCCGGACTCTTCGAACACCTCGCGTCGCACGGTTGTCTCGGCCGACTCCCCCGGCTCAACGAAGCCGGCCAGAGTGCTGAAGCGGCCCCTCGGCCAGGTCGCCTGCCGGCCGAGCAAGGCGCGGTCCTGGTCGTCGGTCACCAGCACGATGACGGCGGGATCGGTGCGTGGGTAGTGCACCGCCTCGCACGTGCCGCAGACACGCGCGTACCCGGCCTGCGTTGAGCGCGTCGATCCACCGCAACGCGCGCAGTACTCATGACGAGAGTGCCAGTTGACCAATCCGGTGGCTTGCGCGATCACATCGCGCTCAAGGTCGGTGAGCGATGTGCCAAGCGTTCGGAGAGTGGCGTACTGCTCCCCCGCAACCGCGTCCGCACGCGCCACCACCTGGGCGAAGACGGCAACCTCGCCGTGCAGACCGAGGAACAACTCAGGCCGATCCATCGACGCCGGGGCACCTCGAAGAAGGTCGAGGGTTCGCGCGCCGTTCGATCCGCTCCCGGTGGCATCGACCAAAGATGCGTCGGTGTGCAGACGGATCACCAGCGAGGCACCCGACCTCCACTGCTCATCGAGCCACCCCGAGTCCTCACGCCGATGCGCCGCCCGATCCAGCACGCCACCACCCAGGACGAGCCCGGTGAGCAGTCCGTCCATGAAGGCCTGCTCCTGCACGTCGTCGCCGTCGGTTTCGCTGGTCACACCGCGATCCTGGCGCATCACCGAGCCGGCCGCGCCTTCCTGGCGCAGGGCGCGCGCCAGGCGGCTGGCCTACGGTGACCACGTGATCCGCATCGCGACGTACAACCTGCTGCACGGTATGCCCGTCCTCGGTGGCATGCCCCAACCCGTGCGTGACGGCGACGGGAAGTTCGTTGGACCGCCCGAGCACACCGACGACACACTGCTGCGGGAGTCGGCCGCTGCGCTCGATGCCGATGTCATCGGCCTTCAGGAGGTCGACCGGCACCAGCCGCGAAGCGGCGGGTACGACCAGACCGCCGTGGTGGCCGATGCCCTCGGAGCCGGCCACCATCTCTTCGCCCCCAGCCTGATCGGAACCCCTGGCTCCTCCGACGACTGGCATCCAGCCACCGCCGATGACGACATCGATCCGGCGGGCGACTCCGACACGCGGCCGATGTACGGCGTAGGCCTCGTGTCGCGGCTGCCGGTGCTCCAGTGGCGCATCGAACGCTTTCCTCCTGCACGGGCTTCTCTACCGTTGATGATTCCCGGAGAGGGACGTAGGCCCCGTGTCATGACGGTGGCCGACGAACCACGCTCGGCCGTGATCGCCGTCATCGAAGGACCGAACGGCCCCTTCACCGTGGCCACGGCCCATCTTTCGTTCGTGCCGGTGACGAACGGACGCCAACTGCGCGAGCTCGTGCGCCGCACGCGCGATCTGCCACGTCCGTTCCTGCTGTTCGGCGACTTCAACCTGCCCGGTCGATGGCCGCGCCGCCTGACCGGCTTCAGGTCGTTGGCCGCAGGCGCGACCTACCCCACGTTCTCGCCAAAGATCCAGTTCGACCACGTGCTGGCCGACGGCCTACCCGACGAGGTCCGCACCAGCGCCACTGTTCACGCCTTGCCGGTGTCCGACCACTGCGCGGTGTCGGTCGACATCGACGGGCTCTGAGCGCCGACCGTCGACTAGTCGAGCGCCAGCAAGCGCTCGACATCCTGCGGAGCCAAATGCTCCAGATCAGGACGCTCGAGCCGCTGCTCGAGGACGTAGTAGAAACCGCATCGCACCTGGCTCCATTCCAGGTCATGCATGCGTGCCCAGGCCATGCGATACACCGCGAGCTGCACGGGATCGGCGGTGTGCGCGCCGGTCTTCCAGTCGATGAGGTCGAATCCCCCATCGTCGTCGAGATACACGGCGTCGATGCGTCCGCGCACCACCCGATCTCCGATCAGGATCTGGAACGGTGCCTCCACCTGGTGGGGAGCGCGGTGAGCGAACGGACCGGATTCGAAGGCCGCCTGCAACTGCTTGAGCGAGGCATCGCCCACCACGAGATCCTCGTCGGCGGCACCCATCAGGTCGTCGCGATCGAGCAAGGAACGCTGGCCGAAGCGGTGCTCCACCCAGGTGTGGAAGTCGGTGCCGCGGTGTGCGGCGCGGGCCGGCGGCCGCGGCATCGGGCGGAGCAGATCGCGCGCGAACCGCTCAGGATCCTCAGCGATGCGGACGATCGCCGATGCGGTCAGCGATGCCGGCATCTCGACCTCACGCACGGGCGTGTGATCGCGCCGGGCCTCTTCGACCAAGAGCGCGACCTCGCGTCGCCACCGATCGACCCTGTCGTTCGTCGTGGCTTCACGCACCAGCGAGGGCAGCGCGGCCTCAGTGCCGTGCGGCGCAAGCCGCTCGATGGCCGACTGGACGTCGTCGGCCGCACGGCGTCGATGCTCCAACGCCTCGGCGTCGAGCAGAGCCGGCCAGGTGTACTCCTCGATTCGCTCGAGCAACGGGTTGGTCTCCTCATCCAACGGCTGCTCGGCCCAGGCAACAACGGTGCCGCCGCCGGCCTCGCACACCTCGTAGGCCTCGCTGAGGAAAGACGAAGGACCGCGCGGCTTCTTCTGCGTGGGACCCCACCACGATCCCGTGAGAACGAGGTGCGACTCGGCTCGAGTGGCAGCCACATAGGCAAGGCGTCGCTCTTCGACCTCGCTCATCACCTTGAGCTCGTCATCGAATGCCTGCAAACCCTTGTTGCCCTCCCACGTCGACACGGTCGGGAAGTCCTCGACATCACCGCGCAGGTGGAACGGCAGGCAGAACTCCTGCTTGGTCCACCGGTCGCGCGACTGGTTGGTCGGGAAGGTGCCGCTCGTCACGTCTGGAAGGATCACCATGGCGAACTCGAGCCCCTTTGAACGGTGAACGGTCATGAGCTTCACCGAGCTCGAGGGCGACGGCGTCGCGGTGTCGAGCGATCGAGCATCTGTCGCCGCGGCGGCTAGGAACGCGAGGAAACCGCGGACGCTCACCTGCCCCTCGATGTCGCTGAAGCCGTCGGCCAGATCGAGGAAGGCCGCCAACGCCTCGGGACGCCGCGTGGCCCCATCGCGAACCGCGACCTCGACATCGAGACCGCTGACACGGATGATCTCGGCCACTACATCGACCGGCGGCAGACCCATCGCCCGGCGTAAAAGCGTCAATTCGGAGGCCAACGCAGCGCACCGTGTGCGCGCCTCGTCGCTCACGCGTGCATCGCCAGGATCCAGCACCGCTTCGAGCAGCGAGACGGTGTCGACGGGATCGGCCTCGTCGATGGCGTGCAGCAGCGCCGAGGTCAATCGATCCGGCGGTTCCTGTGAATCGTGATCGGTGTGCGTCGACTGATCGCCGGCACGGCTTTCGTACCCGTGGTCGCGCAAGATCTGTTGAGCGCGGCGTCGCAGCGCCACCAGGTCGGCAGCGCCGATCCGCCAGCGGGCACCGGTGAGAAGCCGGATCAGAGCAGGGTTTGCGGAGGCATCATCAAGAACCTCGAGCGTGGCCATCACATCGGCCACCTCGGGAACCTCGAGCAGCCCCCCGATGCCGACGACCTCGACCGGTACTCCGCGAGCGATCAGCGCTGAGTACCAGAGCCCGATCTGAGCACCGGTACGCCCGAGCACCGCGATGCTGCCGGGATCGGTACCTCCGGCGCACGCGGCGACCACCTGCTCAACACCCCAGGCGAGCTCGTCCTCGGAGGTGGCAAACAGCCCCACCGACACCTGCCCCGGGTCGACGCGCTCGGGGCGGGGCACCAACGGTTCCACCTCGGGCCGATCGGCTCGGAGCGGCTCGGCCAGACGGTTGGCCACGGCGAGGATGGCAGCGCCGCTGCGATTGTTGATGGTGAGGCCGGAACGAGCCGCCTCACTCCCATCGGCGCGAGCGAACTCGCGGGGAAACTCGAGGATGTTGCGCACCGAGGCACCACGCCATCCGTAGATGGCTTGGAATGGGTCACCGACCGCGGTGACGCTGTGACCACCACCGAACAGATCGAGCAGCAAGCGTTTCTGCGCCACCGAGGTGTCTTGATACTCATCGAGCAGCACGACGCGGAAGCGCTCGCGCTCAGCCACCCCCACGTCAGGGTGCGCGCGAACAAGTTGCGCGGCCAGGGCCAGTTGGTCACCGAAGTCGATCACCGAGAGCCGCCGCTTCTCGCGGCGAAGCTCCTCGACCAGATCGAGCAGGTCGAGCCGGGCCAACGCCGTGCGACGTGCCCGCGCCGGCTCGGCGGTCAGCTTGCCCTTGGCCTCGAGCACAGCATCGAGCTCACGCACCAGGCTCTCGTCGAACGCGCGCACCTCGAACGGTTCGCGCAGCTGTTCGCTGAGTTCGGCATCCAGCGCCAGCAAACGCGTCGCCAGCGCGGGGATTCGTACCTCGAAGTGCGGGAAGGGGCCCTTGGCCCGTCGAAGGACACGGGTGGCGAGCTGGAACCGTGTGGGCTGATCGAGCAGGCGCGCATCGGGCTCCACGCCTAACCGCAGGCCCTGCTCGCTTAGGAGCCGTGCCGCATAGGCGTGGTAGGTCGACACCGTCGGCCCCACCGCCGCTTCGTCGTCACGCGCGGCACCGTCGGTGCCCTCGAGGCCCTGGCCGGTCCGCGCGGCCAGACGATCGAGCGAGGTCTGGATGCGATGACCAAGCTCGGCGGCCGCCTTGTTGGTGAACGTGAGTCCCAGTACCTGATCGGCCGACACCTGACCCGAGGCGACCAGCCACACGACGCGACCGGCCATCACCGTGGTTTTTCCGGTGCCGGCACCCGCGATGACCACCAACGGTTCCATCGGCGCGGCCACCGCGTCGAGCTGCTCCTGCGTGTAGGTGAGGCCGAGCAGCTCACCTACCTCGGACGGATCAGTGATCACGCGACCACACCCTGACCGGCCCCGAAGGCAGGGCAGCTAGCCGTAAACGAACAGGTCGAGCAGGCATCGCCGGGTTCGGGCACGAACGACTCGGAGGCAATCCGCTCAACGGCACCGGCCACGATGTCATCGATCCATGTGGGGGTTTCGGCGGGAAGCCCGTCCTGCTGCTGCACCTTCACTCCGCCGCGACTGTCGTGCCGTAGCTGAACGAGCTCAGCACCTCCCAGCAGTTCGGCGCGATCGACCGCCTCGGGATCGACGCCGTGCTCAACCAGCACGCCGTCGATCGCGCCTTCTCGCACCGCCAACTGGTAGACGCCGAGTTGCACGTGCTGCTGCACCTGGGGCCCGGTCGGCGTGAACCGGCCGGTCTTGAGATCGACGATGACCACGCGTCCCTGATCATCGAGTTCTACACGGTCCATCGAGCCGCGCAGCCGCACGAGGCGACCCGCCACCTGCAGGTGGACCTCAAATCCCTGCTCGCTGCCGACCAGTTCCCGCGAGCTCGAGGCGTTCCAGGCCAGGAAGCGGATCAGCGCCGCGCGGGCGTTCTCGCGCTCGGCGTTGGACTGCCACGCCGCTTCGAAGCTCAGGTGGCTCCAGACCCGATCCAGCTGCTCCATGAGCACATCGACGTCGGGCGCCTCGTCACGGTGCGCCACCTCCTCGGCCAACGCGTGCACGACGCTGCCGAAGCCCATCGATGAATCCTTAGCCCCTTCGCCACGCACCTCGTGCGCCAGGAACCACTTGAGCGAGCACGAATGAAGTTGATCCAGCGATGACCCCGAGAGGGCCAGTGCGGCATCGGCCGGATACATCGGCGCGTCCTGCTCCGTCACCTCGTTCAGACCCCACCAATGATCGGGGTGGGCGCCGGCCACCAAAGGACGACCCTGCACCTGCTGCGTCGCGAGGATGGCCAGCTGCTCAACGGCTGCCTCGCGGACGGCCGCCGGCGACGACGGATCAAGCAGGGCTCGGCGCAGGTCGGCAACCAACGAGGTCAAGGTCAGCGGCCGCTGTGTGCGGTCGAGCACCTGGTCGACCCGAAGTCCGAGTTCGTCGATGAAGCGCGACGGCCGCAGTCCGTCGTCATCGCTGGAATCGACGGCAGTGACGAGCAGTCGGTGCCGGGCGCGGGTGATCGCCACATAGAAGAGCCGCCGCTCCTCGGCCAGGAGGGCCGAGGCAGGCAACGGATCGCAAGGGCCGTCGGGCCCGATACGGTCGGCCTGAAGCGCCGATCCCCGGTGCCGCACGTCGGGCCATACGTCGGCCTGCACGTCGGCGACGATCACCACGTCCCACTCAAGCCCCTTGGACCGGTGCGCGGTGAGAACGCGCACGGCGTCGCCCGTGACTGCGCGCTCGGCCAACGTGTCGGCGGGAATCTGCTGCTGACGGATCTGCGCTAGAAAGGTGCGCGCCCCACGCACGCTGACCCGGTCGCGCTCACGCGAGGAGAGTTCGAACAGAGCAACAACGGCATCGAGGTCGCGGTCGGCTCGGCGGCCAGAACGGCCACCCTCGAGTGCCGCTCGCTCCAGGCGATCCGCCCAGGTGGTGACCCCGTCATCACGCCACGGCTGCTGAGCCCACAGGGCCCACAGGACCTCATGAGGATCGCCTCCGGCGTGCATTCGTCCGCGTGCATCCTGCAGCAGCACGCCAAGCCGCCGAGCCGGCGCGGCGATCTCAGGATCGTGAGCCCCCAGTCGTTCGGGAGCGCGGACCGCCTCGTGGATGAGGACATCGGAGGACACCGGAATCGCCGGATCATCCGCACCCACCCGATGCTCTTCGCGCAACGCGCGTCCAAGACGCCGCAGGGCGGCAGGATCTGCGCCGCCCAGTGGCGAGAGCAGGAGGGCACGCGTGCGGTCGGGAGTGACGCCGTCAGGATCCAGCACCTGACTCAGCGCCTCGAGCAACGGCGCGACGGACGGCTCCTGCCCCAGGGGGAGCTCGTCACCGGCCACCTCGACCGGCACCCCTGCTGCGATCAAGGCGCGCTGGAGCCCGGGGATGGAGCGGGCGCCAGACCGCACCAACACCGCGATGCTCCCCCAGGCCACCTCGTCGTCAAGGTGCGCCCGCCGCACCTCGTCGGCGATCGCGTCGTACTGCGCCGCAGACGAGGGGTAGGTACGGATCTCGGCCTGGCCCGGTGCGATTCCCTCGGCCACGAGGCGATCACGGTGCCCCCGACCCACCGCTGCGAACGCGGCACCCGTGGAGGACAGATGGCCGGCGAACGTGCGCGCCGCGTCGACCAGGACCCGGCCTGAACGGCGGCACGTCCGCAGCGCCACCACCGGCGCGGATCCGCCGCCCAGCGGTGTGAACCGATGAGGGAACTGCAGCAGCCCCTGCACCTCGGCTCCTCGAAAGGCGTAGATCGACTGGTCGGGATCGCCGACGGCGACCAGGTCGCGGCCACGACCTGCGATGGCCTGCAGCAATCGCTCCTGAGCGGGATCGGTGTCCTGATACTCGTCGACGAAGACCGCGTCGTACCGCGACCGGAGGTCGTGCCCGCCGTGCTCGGACTCCGCGTAGGCAACCGCTTGATTAACCAACTCTGTGTAATCGAGAAGGTCCTGCGCGTCGAGGACGTCGAGATACTCCGCCAACGCATCCGCAGCGGAGGACCATGCCGAACGCCCATGGGTTCCGGCGATCGCCGCCAGGTCGGAGGGTTCGAGGCCCAAGGTGCGTGCACGCGCAAACACCGACCGCACCTCGGAGGCGAACCCTGCCGTTCCTAGGGCCGGCACCCACTCGTCGGGCCACCGGACGAAGCCTTCGGCTCCATGGCCCGCGAGCAACTCGCGCACCTCGAGGTCCTGCTCTGGCCCCGACAGAAGTCGTCGACGCCGCCCGACCTGGTTCTCCTCATCGACCCGATCGCCGACGCAGGCGAAGCAGAAGGCGTGGAAGGTCCATGCCGTGGCACCGGACCGTTCGGCACCTAGGCGAGCGGCGATGCGATCGCGAAGTTCCTGGGCAGCCCGACGACTGAAGGTGAGCACCAGAACGCGTTCGGGGGCCGTGCCGGACTCGACCCTGGCGGCCACCGACTCGACGAGCGTGGCGCTCTTGCCGGTGCCCGGACCGGCCAGCACCAGCAAGGGGCCCGCACCAGGGCGGGCGGCGTGGTCGATCACGCGCTGCTGCTGCTCGTCAGGGACGATCCGCACCGAACTCGCGGGGCTGGAACGCACGAGGCGGATCGGTGGCCCCGAGAGGCGCCGCGCCGGACGGCTCCGACCGCTCATCGCTCCCCCTTCTGATCGCAGCAACGTCTGCGCTCCCGCAGGCATGTGTTGGTCGCGTCGTTGACCACCGACCGCCCAGTGTGCCGAAGACCACTGACACTCGGCAGCCGCCCGGAAGGACGAGTGCAGCAGCCTGCGCGATCCAGGACCGCCGGCGTGGAACGATGGTGGGCCATGACGGATCAGGGGATCGAGACGGCGCCCGATCCGGGCATCCCTATCCCTCCTGCCACTCTCGTTGACGAACCGCCGCTGCCCGGAAACGTCCGTCGACCGCGCGACCTTCTCCGCTTCGCGCTGGCCCTCGCGCTGGCCACGGGGCTGCTGGTGTTTGCCTCCCTGGCCGTCACCACGGCCTCCGGTCTTGAACAAGACCTCATCGGCGTCGCCACCGGGCTACCGGGCGTCGTGCTCAGAATCGTGAAATCCTTGGGCAGCCTCGGCCTCTTGATCATCCCGTTGGCCGTCTCGCTCGATCTGCTGGTCCGTCGACGCCCGGGTCAGATGGTCACCGCCTTGACGGCCGCTGCCATCACAGCGTTCGTCGGATTCGGACTCCGGATCGGCATCGAGCGGTTCGAACCGGGCCAGGTGCTTGAGGCGCTCACCAAAGTGCAGCCGAACGGCTCACGATCAGTGGCCTTGGACGTTTCACTCGCGGCCGTCGTCGCGCTCCTGGCCGTCGCCCAGCTCGCCGGCCGCACCCGTTGGCAGGTCCTGTCGGGCGTCATCGTGATTTCGGTGGCCACCACGTTGGTCCTGTCGAGCGGTGTGACGCTCGTCGCGGTGATCGAGTCGATCCTGCTCGGCTGGGCCATCGGGCTGGCCGCCCGCTACGTCCGTGGTACCCCGAGCGAACGCCCCGATGGCCAGGCCATTGCCGCCGCCCTCGGCCGCACAGGGCTCCAGCTCGACAAGCTCACCCGCATCGAGGACGATTCGCGCGGCCGACGCCGCTACGAAGGGGTCGACACCTCGGATGCCGGTACCGAAGTGAGCTATCGCATCCACGTCCTCGACCGCGATCAGGAGGGCGCCGGCCTGATCACCTATCTGTGGCGTCAGATCCGTGTCATCCGTCCGGCAGCTCGCCCCGCCTACCTCTCGCTGCGCCGCAGTTTCGAGCACGAAGCGCTGGTCACCTACGCGGCCATGGCCACCGCCGCCCCGATCCGCAGGCTGGTGGCCGTCACGGAAGTGGGCGTCTTCGCGGCCGCGCTGGCTTACTCGGATCCGCAGGCACACCCCCTGGCGGAGATCGACGCTCACACCATCACCGACGATCAGCTCGTCCGTATCTGGTGCGCCGTCGACGACCTGCAGTCGGCGCGCATCGCTCATCGTGGACTCACGAGCACCCGGGTTCACCTCGATGACGATGGCAACCCCGTGATCGTCGACTTTCGCGACGGCGAGATGGCCGCGACCGACTTCACGCTCACGATCGATGTGGCCGAACTGCTCACGACCCTGGCGGCGCTGGTCGGACCTGAGCGCAGCGTGGCCGCTGCTGCGCAAGTGCTGCCCGACCAGCGCCTGGCCGATGCGCTTCCGCTGCTGCAGCCATTATCGATGTCGACGCCTACTCGGCGGCTGCTTCGCAGCAGCAAGGGCTTGTTGAAGGATGTCCGAGCCGCAGTCGTCGCGCTCACCCCTGAAGAGCCCGTTGAGCAACCGAGCATCCAGCGCTTCAAGGCGCGCACCGTCATCAGCGCGGTCGGACTCTCGTTCGCTGCCTACTTCTTCTTCGGCCAGATCGGTTCCGTCGACGTCGGCCAGCTGGTTAGCCAAGCGAGTTGGACGTGGGCACTCATCGCCTTTGGTCTCTCGATGCCCACCTACGTCGGAGCGATTTTGAGTATCACCGCCCCCACCCCCGAGAAGCTCCGCGCGCTTCCCACTCTTCTGGCACAGTTCGCCACTACTTACTACGGGCTGTTCGCGCCGGGCGTCGTCAGCGGCGTGGCGGTCAACACCGCCTTCCTGCAGCGATCCGGGGTCTATGCCGGTGTGGCGGTGGCATCGGTGGGCGTCTCGCAACTGTCCGCCGTCGTGTCGAGTGTCACGATGCTTCTCATCTTCGGCGCGCTAGCCGGCACTGGGCCTCAGGCCAACTTCACTCCCTCGGAAGGCGTGGTGCTTGCGGTGGGGGCTGTGATCGTCGGGCTGATCATCGCGATCAGCATTCCCCCCGTCCGGCGCTATGCCATCAAGCGGATCCGGCCGGTGTTCGCACGCGTGATCCCGCGACTGCTCGACGTGCTGCAGAACCCTCGCGCCCTAGCCACCGGGTTCGGCGGCAACCTTTTGATGAACCTCGCCTACATTTTCGCTCTCGTGTCGTGCGTTCGTGCCTTTGGCGGCGAGGCGTCCATCCCCTCGCTGGCGCTGGTGTTCCTCGCCGGAAGTGCGGTGGCCTCGGCGTTCCCGACGCCTGGTGGTGTTGGAGCGGTCGAACTCGCGCTCACGACCAGCCTTACCGCGGCCGGCTTGGACGCAGCCACGGCGCTCTCATCGGTTCTTCTCTATCGCATCTGCACGTTCTGGATCCCGGTGCCGCTCGGCTGGCTGTCATCACAGTGGCTCAGCCGGCGCGGCCTGCTGTTCTGACCGTTCTCAAGATGCCGTCATCGGCCTGTCCCTCCACAATGAAGGCGATCGCTTGGAGTGATGCCCGAGCCGCGCCCTCACCCATACCCGCGAAGGACACCCACCAATGAGCCAGAACCCTGAGCCCAGCACCGTCGACATCACCGTCACCGCCAACGGGTGGCTGATGGTGCAAGGACCGACGCGCATCCTGGGATCCGATGGCTCGCTGATCCGCGAAGGCGACAAGTTCTTCCTCTGCCGGTGTGGTCAGAGCAACGTCAAGCCCTTCTGCGATAGCAGCCATAAGACCTGCGGCTTCGAGGACGACGGCCTGGGCAAGAAGCGCAACAGCGACTGATCGGGCGTCGAATCGCCGCAGGGGGTCGTCGGCCCGACGCATCCGTGGCACGGTGATCCCATGCCCACACCGGACGAAACCAAGCAACGCGTCGCCGCGTTGTTCGATCGCATTGCGCCCACCTACGACGCCGTCGATGCCGAGTTCTTCACGCCCTTCGGACTCCACCTCGTGGATCACGCACGGCTGCAGTCGGGGTGGTCGGTGCTCGACATCGGCACCGGCCGAGGCGCGGTGCTCAGGCCCGCGTCGCGAGCGGTCGGCCCGGACGGCCTGGTGCACGGGCTCGATCTCTCACCGAAGATGGTTGAGGCCACCAGCCGCGACGTGCAGCTCGAGGGTCTGACCAATGTGCTCGTCGAGGTGGGCGATGCTGAGAATCCACCGGTCCTTGAGGGTGGCTGGCATGCCATCACCGCCGGCCTCGTGGTGTTTTTTCTTCCTGATGCACCTGGTGCCTTGACGACGTGGCGCAAAATCCTGCGCCCTGGAGGCGTTTTCGCCCTCTCGACGTTCGCCAGCGATGACCCCCGATGGAACCCGGTGTTCGAGTTCATGCGCCGCTACGTGCCCCCCGAAGTGCCGGTGGCGCAGATCCCGCCGCCCGGCTGGCACCGTGGCGACGACAGCGTTGCCGCCACGGTCAGCGCCGCCGGCTTCACCGGGATCACCTCGACGACAAACGTCTTCACCACGCGGTTCCGCGACGCCGACCACTGGATCGACTTCTCGTACTCCAACGGGATGCGCGCGTATTGGGAAAGCGTCACCGACCCTGACGAGGCGCGAGATCTGCGGGCCGGTGTGATCGACGCGGTCGAATCACTCCGCGAGAACGATGGCCAACTGACGATGAACACGGGTGTGCGCTTCACGACCGCCCACGCCTAGAAAGGAGCGTCGGCTGAGGGAGCGCTAGTGCTTGCTCAGTACGAGGCTTTGTGAGGCTCGATCTGATTGACCCATGCCACGACGCCGCCGCCCACGTGGATGGTGTCCGAGAACCCTGCGCCCTTCATCACGGCGAGTACCTCGGCCGAGCGTCCGCCCACCTTGCAGTGAAGAACGACTGGCTTGTCGGTCGGCATCTTGGTGAGTGCGCTGCCGTTGAGGAACTCGCCCTTGGGGATCAGTTCGGCACCAGGAATGTGGACGATGTCCCACTCGTTCGGCTCACGCACGTCGACCAGGACGAAGTCGATCTCGCCCTTCTCGCGCTTGTCGAGCATGTCCTTCAGCTGTGTGACGCTGATCGTCGAGTCCTTGGCGGCTTCGGCGGCCTCATCGCTCACGGTGCCGCAGAAGTAGTCGTAGTCGATGAGCTCGGTGATGGGCTCACCGGCAGGGTCGCGTCGGATCTTGACCGTGCGGTAACTCATCTCGAGGGCGTCGTAGATCATCAAGCGGCCCAACAGGGTCTCGCCGATGCCAATGATGAGCTTGATCGCCTCAGTGCCCATGATCGATCCGATCGAGGCGCACAGCACACCGAGCACGCCACCCTCGGCGCACGAGGGAACCATGCCGGGGGGCGGAGGCTCGGGGTAGAGGTCGCGGTACTGGGGGCCGTGCTCGGCCCAAAAGACCGACGCCTGGCCCTCGAACCGGTAGATCGATCCCCAGACATAAGGCTTGCCCAGCAGGACGCACGCGTCGTTGACCATGTAGCGCGTTGCGAAGTTGTCGGTGCCATCGACGATCAGGTCGTATTGACCGAAGATCTCGAGCACGTTGTCGTTGTCGAGGCGCTCGTTGTGCACCACGACGTTCACGTAGGGGTTGATCTCAAGAACGGTGTCGCGCGCCGACTCGGCCTTGGGCCGACCGATGTCGCTCTGGCGGTGGATGATCTGCCGCTGCAGGTTCGACTCGTCAACCGTGTCGAAATCGACGACGCCGAGCGTTCCGACGCCAGCTGCCGCCAGGTACATAAGGGCCGGTGATCCAAGACCCCCTGCGCCGACACACAGCACGCGCGCATTCTTCAGACGCTTCTGGCCATCCATCCCCACCTCGGGAATGATGATGTGGCGGCTGTAGCGACGGACCTCGTCGACGGTGAGTTCGTCGGCCGGCTCGACCAGGGGCGGCAGTGACACAGATATCTCCAGTGGTTTCGGGCTTCTACCGTCCCGAGCCGCAGGCCCAGTCGACAGACCGGCGCACGCGCTCGGTGATCTCTCAACTGTGCCGCATGACGGAGTATTCCGTCGAGTCGGGTGCCTCAGGTAGCGGTCGGGCCGCCGCTCACGCCGAGATCGGGTTCGGGCAGAGTCCGCAACGGCTCCGAGGGCAGCATCGGCGAATCGACAAGCTCCTGGCGCCGCACATAGGTGGAGAGGAACGACTGGATCGTCGCGGTGGCAGGCAGGGCGATCAATGCACCGAGCGGGCCGATCAAGGTCGCACCGGCGATCACCGAACCGAACGCGACAGCCGGGTGGAGCTCCATGGTGCGTGATGAGAGCGGCGGAGTGAGCACATAATTCTCGAACTGCTGATAGCCGACAATGAAGGCGAGCACGAGTAACGCCTTCCACGGGCTGATGGTCAGCGCCACCAGGATCGGCAAGGCACCGGCGATGTAGGTGCCGACCGTGGGAATGAACTGCGAGATGAGACCGACAAAGATTCCCAGCGTCAGTGCATTAGGCACCTTGATCAGCACCAGGAAGAGCGTGGTCACCACAGTGGACGCCAACGCGAGAAGCACCCTGGAGTAGATGTAGCCGCCAGTCTTGGTGACCGCGATATCCCAAGCACGGAGCACTTCACGCTGCGAGCTGGGTGAGAGCAGCGAGCACACCCATCGACGCAACTGCGGTCCTTGCGCGGTGATGTAGAACGCGAAGAGGGCGATCGTAAACAGGCTGAAGATCGAACTCAGAATCGTTGCCCCGAACGACAGGGCCTGCGAAGCAATCGTGCCACCGAACGTGGTGAGGCTGCCGGTGAGCTTCTCGACCTCCTCGGTCAGGTTGACGTTGAACTGCTCCTTAAGCCAGGTGGCGAAACTCAGGAAGAGATCAGGTAGCGACTTGGCGATCTGGGTGATCTGATCGACGAGCAGAGATCCGAACGCGGCCGCGAGAATGGCGAAGGCCAGAAAGATGGCGAGGTACACGAGCAAGGTGGCAGCACCTCGGCGCACACCCCTCCTGGCCAGGCGGTTGACCAACGGCTCCAGGGCGAAACCAACGAACAGGGCCGCGAGCAGGAGCACCAACAGGTCGCTCAGCCGAACGGCGATCCACCACGCGGTGAAAGCACCGAATCCCACGAGCGCAACGACAAGCACAGCCTTCGGAAGCCACGGCGGTGGATCGTGCCGGAGCCAGGCCATCGACAGCCGGCCCTCGTCGGTGAATGGTTCACCTTCGGCGCCCTCGGGATCAACCGCAACGGCTGGGTCGTCGGGGGTGCTCATGCGGGGCCTCCAGGTGGGGATCGATGCGAGGACGACGCTACTGCGGTGCTGAGCGTTCGGCTCGCAACTGCGCCGTCAGGCGCTCGACCCGCCGCGACGCCACGGCGTCGTCGAGGCGAGCGGCCGCGCGACCAGCCCATCGCCGCCACCGAGGCGATCGAGCGCCGGCGTCCTCTCCCAGACCGACCCACGCCACCCACGCTTGAGCAGCCACGTACGACCAGGCTTCGACGGCCGATTCCTGCAGACCAAGGTGCTCGCTGTCTCCACCCGCCGAATCCGCGTCGACCGCCACGACCTCGGCGATGGCGCGTGCGTCGAGGTGGACAGACGCGGCCAGGTGACCCAGTTCGTACCAAGGGTCACCGGCACCGGCGTACTCGAAGTCGACCAGGTGCACTGTGCCGGCAGCGACGATGAGGTTGCCGGGTACGGGATCGCCGTGGATCAACACACTCGGTCGCGACGGCGCCAAGGCAGTCAGAGCCGCCACCATCTCGTCAAGGTCGACGTCGCGAAGGCCGCGAGCATCCGGACTGCTGGCACCCCGACCACGAGCATTCACTTGACGGGCAGCCAGATAGCGCGCTCGAGTGGCCAACGGGTCAACCGTCGGCAGCATGTGCGCCACCGGCCTGCCCTCGATGACGTCAACGGAGTGCAGAGTGCCCAGGGCCACAAGCACGGCACGCATGTGGGGACCTACTACACCGGGAGCGCTGGCCGCTCGCCCAGGTATCCAGCGGGTGAGCAGCAACCCACGCTCGGGATCGAGAGCCACCACGTCGGGGCCGACCCCCACGGCCGCAGCAGCCGCCGTGGCCAGCACCTCGTGATCCAGCGCCTGAGCTCCACCACCTGCCCGGCGATGCAACACGTAGCGATCACCCGAGGCATCGATAGCCCAGGTGCGTCCACCCCGTCCACCCGTAAGGGCACGGGTACCTGTCACCGACGATGCGGGAATGCCGAGCAACTCCGCGTCCGCCACCACGGATTCGTCGAGGGTGAGCATCCGGCGGTCGGCGATCACGCCCCGACCATCACGCCGTGCGGCGGCGCAGGACGTCTTCGACGCGACGGTTGACCGCGTCCAGACTGGCACGAATCACAGCTTGCCGAACGTCTTCGCGCACGACGCTCGCACCGGTGAGCCGATCGGTGCGATCACCCTCGGTGAGAAGCACGACCGCGAGCGCCACCCACTCGGCGCCCAGCGGCGAGACATCGACCCGTTCGATGTCGATCTGAATGCCGGGACCGGCCACCGACTCGACGGCACGCATGGTGGCGACAGCGACCGCATGCTGCACCGATTCGACCGCCGACTCGGCATCTGCCTGACCGACGAAGGTGTCAGGGCCGAGGCCGAGCGAGACGGCGGTGGAGATGCCTGTTCCGGACGAGACGAGCTGGAGCCGCCTGATCGACAACCGGCGTCCGCCCGTCAACCCCGCCTGGGCCACGCGTGCCGAATGGATCGTCGGCAACGATGTCGAACCCGATGGCGAAGCCTGTACGGGCTGGCGCTCGACGGCAGGGACGGGCTCCGGCTCGACGGCAGGCACGGGCTCCGACAGCACCGAGGCATCCGGGGCAGGCCAGGTCTCCTCGACCACCTGTACGCGTCCGGCATCCACGCCCAGCCCGAAGCCGTCGCGAAGCACGCGATTGACCTCCATGGCCACGCCTACCTCGTCGGCGCCCGGCACCAGGGCCAGGCGCAAGGTGCCGACCCCATTGGCGTCGTCGACGATCTCGGCCTCGGCCACGCCATCAACCTGGCGTAAGGCTTCGACGAGCTCGTTCCTGTTGGTCACCGGCACAGTCTGACAGCAGCCCCCGCGCGCGTCAGCGCGACCGGACGTCGGGCGGATGAGGTCGAGCAGGGAGCGTAGAAGCGTGGTCTTGCCGGCACCGTTTGGACCCAAACCCTGAAGACCTCTCCGCGCTGTACCTCGAGGTCGATCCTGATGATGCTGCGCGCGCCGCCATGGGACTTGGTCAGCGACTGTGTGCGGACGGCGGGAACCTCAGCGGCGGACACCTCGCGAGGCTGGTGCGAGGAGCTCACGTCGATCAGGGTCTTGCGACCCCTCCCTACGCCGCATCCCGGGTGGTTACCGGCCGGTAGGCTCGACACGTGACGGTTTCGCAGCACGCTCGCAGCCGGGGGGTCCGCCTCCCGCGGTCGGAACGACGCGCTCAGCTGCTCGCCGTCGCGCGCGAAGTCTTCGTGGGGTGCGGCTATCACGCGTCGTCGATGGATGAGATCGCCGAGCGGGCCGGCGTCAGCAAGCCCGTGCTCTACCAGCACTTTCCAGGCAAGCTCGACCTCTATCTCGCGCTGCTCGATGAAAGTTGCGCAAGCCTGGTCGTCGGTGTCGATGCCTCGTTGAAGTCGACTCAGGACAACCACGAGCGAGTCGAGGCCCTGCTGGCCGCCTACTTCGCCTTCGTGGACGACCCCGATGGCGCGTTCCGCCTGGTGTTCGAATCGGACCTCACTCAGGAGAGCGCGGTTCGCGCGATCATCGACGACGTCAACGTGCGCTGCGCCGTCCTCGTGGGGAGCGTCATCGCCGACGAGACCGAACTTGATGAGGCCCAGGCCCAGTTGCTCGGTTACGGCCTGATCGGATTGGCCCAGACCTCCGCGAGGGCCTGGCTGGCGGCCGGGGCCGTCATCCCCCGCGAGCAGGCTCAGAGCATCGCCGCCTCACTGGCCTGGCGGGGAATCTCCGACTTCCCACGCGGCGGCCACACACGCATCTGACTAGTCTCGCAACCAGCCGGCCGGCGATGAGGAATCGAGTCGCCGACTCACCGAAGCATCAACAGAAGGAGATCACCTCGTGGAGGTCAAGATCGGCGTTCAGAACAGCGGACGCGAGCTCGTCATCGAGAGTGGTCAGACCGCCGACGAGGTGTCGGCACTAGTGGATGCGGCCGTCACCGGTGGCGGCACGCTGTCGTTGACCGACGACAAGGGCCGTCGCGTAGTGGTTCCTGTGGCCGCCCTCGCCTACATCGAGATCGGCGAGCCCTCCCTGAGAAAAGTGGGCTTCGGCACCACCTGATCAGGCGGCCAACCCAAGAGCGGCCATCCGTCGGGTGTGCTGCTGGGTGATGCGATTGATCATCTCGCCGACAGTGGCCAGATCGAATCCGGTCGAGGCCCCGGCACCGCCCATCACCAGTTCCGCTAGGGCAGGACGCACCGCGATCACCTGCTGGGCCTGTGCCAAGGCCTCGCCCACGATGCGTCGACCCCACAACGCCAACCGTCCGGCCACCACCGGATCCTGCTCGATTGCCCGACGAACGCGCTCGACGGCGAACTCGGCCTGACCGGTGTCGCCCAGCACCTCGAGCACAAGGTCACGCGTCGAGTCGTCGACCAGTCCGCTGACCTCTCGGTAGAAGTCGACCGCGATGCCGTTCCCGACGTAGGCCTTCACCACTCCCTCCAGCCAATCTGCCGGGCGGGTGCTGGCGTGGAAGACATCAAGGGCCGCCACAAACGGCCGCATCGCGGTGGCGACATCAACGCCGCTCGCATCAAGCCTGGCCCTCAGCAGCGCGAAGTGGCGAAGTTCGGCCGAGGCAAGTTCAGCGATCTCCGCCTTGTCGCCCAGATCCGGCGCACGTCCCGCGTCGGCGGCGAGTTGTTCGAACCCCGACAGTTCGCCGTAGGCCAGCACGCCCAGGAGGTCGATCACGGCCTGCTCGGCCGCCGGTCCGCGCGCAGATTCCTCGAAGTCGGCCATGGTCAGCGAGCGTAGACGCCGGGGGAAGCGGCCTCCGGGCTACACTCGGACACGTATACCTGCGGGCGCCGGCTTGGCCGTCGCATCGACGACCTGATCTCCTTCTTGTCGCGCCCACGAATTCTGCGCCCGGAAGAAGGCCTGTTCTGACCACGTTCCGCGATCTCGGTGTGCTTCCCGCCACCGCCGACGCCCTCGAAGCTGCCGGCATCATCGATGCCTTTCCGATCCAGGAGCAGACGCTCCCGCTGGCCCTGGCCGGGACGGATCTCATCGGTCAGGCCAAGACCGGCACCGGCAAAACCCTCGGATTCGGCATTCCGCTGCTGCAGCGAATCGTCTCGACCGCCGATCCCGACTACAACGATCTCGCCGCCCCCGGGGCCCCGCAGGCCCTAGTCATCGTGCCCACCCGAGAACTGTGCGTGCAGGTGTCGAGCGACCTCGAACTTGCTGGCTCCCGCCGCAACGTGCGGGTGCTGTCGATCTATGGCGGTCGCGCGTACGAACCGCAGATCGAGGCGCTCAAGAATGGGGTGGACGTCGTGGTCGGCACGCCAGGCCGCCTGATCGACCTCGCGCGTCAGCGCCACCTCGATCTCACCCACGTCAAGATCCTGGTCCTCGACGAAGCCGACGAGATGCTCGATTTGGGCTTCCTGCCCGACGTGGAGCACCTGGTCTCGCTTACCAGCGAGAACCGCCAGACGATGCTCTTCAGCGCCACCATGCCAGGAAAGATCATCAACCTGGCTCGTCGATACATGCGCCAGCCCACGCACATCCGCGCGACCGACCCCGATGACGCCGGTGCGCTGGTGCTGAGCATCGAGCAGCACGTGTGGCGCGCCCACGCAATGGACAAGGTCGAGCTCGTCGCCCGCATCCTCCAGGCTAAGGACCGCGGACTCACCATCGTCTTCTGCCGCACCAAGCGCACCGCGCAGAAGGTGGCCGATGAGCTGGCCGATCGCGGATTCGCCGCCGGAGCTGTTCACGGCGACCTTGGCCAGGGCGCCCGCGAACAGGCATTGCGGGCCTTCCGCAGCGGCAAGGTCGATGTGCTGGTGGCCACCGACGTTGCTGCCCGCGGCATCGACGTTCAGGACGTCACGCACGTCATCAACTACCAATGCCCCGAGGACGCCAAGATCTACACGCACCGCATCGGGCGCACCGGTCGCGCCGGTGCCAGCGGCGTGGCGATCTCGTTCGTCGACTGGGACGACATCCCTCGCTGGCAGCTCATCAACAAGGAACTCGGCCTGGCCTTCCACGACCCGATCGAGACCTACTCCTCCTCGGAGCATGTGTTCACCGGTCTCGACATCCCGCACGACGCCACCGGACGGTTGCCGCATGCCCAGCGCACGCGCGCCGGCCTGGACGCCGAGAAGCTTGAGGACCTCGGCGAGACCGGACGCAAGCCGAGCGGCGGCGGTTCACGGGGCGGTTCCACTGCCCGCGGTGGAACAGGTTCGCGTGGCGGTTCCGGCTCATCCTCGAACCGGGACTCTTCGAACCGGGACTCCTCGAAGCGCGGCTCGTCCTCGTCCTCGTCGGCGACACCGGCCGGCGACGGCGAGAAGAAGGACCGTCCGAAGCGCTCACGTTCCCGAAGCCGCACGCGCGGCGGCAAGCCCTCGACCGGCGGAGCCCCCGCCGCCGACTAGGCCGAGCCGCAAGGAGGAGCCGAAGATCCGGCTGGCACCACTGAACAGATCAGCGGACGACGTAGACGCGCGTGCCCACCTTGGCCCAGCCGTACAGCCACTTGGCGTTGGCCGGTGCCGCACGAACGCATCCACCCAGACCGAGCGGCTGACCCAGTGATGACACCCTCTGAATCGGTCGACCGTTCTTCTTCGGGATGTCGTGGAAGCCGATCGCTGTCGTACGTCCGCGCGCAAACCGGATCATGTAGTTGAAAGTGACGCCGTACTTCACGCTGCTGGATGACCGCGACTTCGAGAACACCTTGTAGGCCCCGGCTTTAGGCCAGTCGGCTCGACCCGTGACGGCGTAGTCGCGAATCGTGCAGTTGTTACGGTCAAGAACCCACACGTGCTGGCGGCGCTGGCTGTAGATGATCCGTTGGCCGGTGCCGGCCGCCTTGCCGCGCGGCACCGCCATCTGCTTACGCGGCTTGCACCGAGGCTTCGGAATCGGCTTCGGAGTCGCCCGTGGCGGGGTGGTCGGCGGAATAGTGGACGGCGGAGTGGGTAGAGCGGTCGCCGCAGGCGCCACGGGCGAACCAGCCACCGCATTCGGAGTGGATACAGCTTCGGCACTCGTGATGGTCGACGTCAGCACTAGGGCACCGACCGCTACGGCCACAGCGGCGCCGGCTCCGCGGAACCTCGGCTGGGCCTTCGTAAGACTGCTCATCTGGATCCATCCCCTCGGGTCGGCCCTATTGTGCCCCGATGAGCACTCCGCGACGTCTGAATCTGGATCCCTCGATCCGGCACGTTCGCCTGGCCGGCGCCGGGGTCGAGCTCGCCGCGCTGGTCGTCGAGCCGGAAATGTCGGGTTCCGACGCCGGCTCGGGCACGATCGTGCTGGTGCACGGCTTCACCGGCAGCAAGGAGGACTTCGGCTCACTCCTTCCCATCATCGCTGCTGCCGGATACCGAGCGGTGGCCCTCGACCTGCGTGGTCAGCACGAGTCGGACGAGCATGACGAGACCTTCGACATTGCGCGCTTCGCGGCCGACCTCGTCGAAGTCGTCCGCAGTCAGGCTGGCCCGGTGCACCTGGTGGGGCATTCGTTCGGTGGCCTGGTCGCCCGCGAAGCCGTCCTAATGGAACCCGCCGGCGTCGCCAGCCTGACTCTGATGTGTTCCGGCTCTAGTGCGGTGCCGGTTCATCACACGCCGGCCCTCCAGGCCTTTGACCAGGCCATGGCCGCCGGTGCGATCGACGCCGTCTGGGAGTTCATGCGAGGCGATCGGATCACCAGCGACCCCGACGTCGACGAACAGGTGCTGCTCTTCCTGGAGCGCCGTCTGCGATCCGGACACCCGAACGCGCATCGCGCCATCGCACGCGGACTCATCGAGATTCCCGATCGGACCGCCGAACTGGCGGCCACCGGCGTCCCCGTGCTCGTGATGTTCGGCGAGGACGACGACGTGTGGCCGCTTGACGAGCAGCGATCCAACGCCGCTGCGTTGTCGGGGAGCGTCATCGAAATCCCCGGCGCCGGCCACTCCCCCGCCGTCGACATGCCTGAGGCCACCGGCGCAGAACTCGTGACATGGATCGCGCTGCTGGAACCGCGGTGACGCACGAATCGATGAGGCAACGGTGGACCGAGCCAGTGACCGCCGACCTCTCCTCGATGCGGGCGCGTCTGCGTGCAGCCCTGACAGCAATGATTCCCAGCCCGAACGAGCAACAGGCCGACGACCTCGCACTGGTGATGAATGAGCTGCTCGCCAACGCGTTCCTCTACGCGATGCCCCCGATCGAGCTGGTGGTCACAACGACCGGACGATCGGTGCGACTCGAGGTGGCCGACGCATCACCCGACCTCTTACCCCCACCACCCCCCCAGGCGGCTCTGGCCGAGACGGGTCGCGGACTCATGCTGACCGCACGGCTGAGTACCCGCTGGGGATGGGACGTGAATCAGAAGGGCAAGACGGTCTGGGCTGAGTTCGACGTCTGATCGGCAGGCATCGGTGGCGCTCATCGGCGTGGCACACATCCGCGCGGTGCGACATCAGTCGCCGCGAGCGATCGCCTCCCAGGGAGTGACCTCATTCGACACCGCCCGCCCCTCGGCGCATGAGGACCGGACGTCACACCACGAGCAGCGCGCATCCGGAATCGGCGGAAACAGTTCGTCGGCAACTTCGGAGGAGATCGTCTCAGCGCCACCCGCCGCCCTCCACCCCGCCTCTGCAGTGGCGGCCTCAAGCCCAAGGTCGTCAGCTCTGGCTAGGTGACGCTGCAGCTGGCCCTCGCGATACCGCCAGCTCACGACGGTGGCGCTCGGTACATGGTGCAGTTCGACCAAGGTGCACGGCCGACGCAACGACCGAGCCGTCGCCGCGGCATACATCGCCAGCTGCAACGACGAGCGCGCTTCGTCCTGTGTGCACGGGCGCCGCGATGTCTTGTAGTCCACGACCACGAGCTCCTCGTTGCCGTCATCATCAAGACGCCGATCGATGCGGTCGACGCGCCCGCGCACCGACAGAACAGCCGTGGTGGTGCCGACCGAACGTTCAAGGCCGGCCGGGTCGATCGTTGAATCCTGCGTGGCGACGTAGTCGCGCACCCATTCCATGGCCCGGTGCTTGGCCTGCTCGGACTGGGAATCGTCGCGGAACCCCGCGTCGATCCATCGACGCTCCACCATGGCGGCGACAGCATCGGCGGTGCGTTCGACCACCGGTAGATCGAACCACCGACGCAAGGCATCGTGCACGCTTGAGCCGACGCTGTAGTGCGCCCATGGCCCGGCCTTGGGTTTGGGTTCGAGGTAGGTGAATCGGTATCGGCGTGGGCAGTCCTGCCAGGTGGTCAGGCGGGTCGGGTACGCAGCGAACAGTCGGCGCGGAGGATCGTCGAACGGCAGAGCGTCGTCAGGGACGGGCACAGCTTTGGGCAGTTGGGGGGTCACGTGCCAGCGGCCTTGACGAACTGGGTCACCGAATCCGCCATGAGTTGGACCGCGATCGCTGAGAGCAGCAGTCCGGCGATGCGCGAAAGCAGGAGGACCCCGGTCTCCTTGATGACAGCGATCACGACGAGCGAATACCTCATGACCAGCCACAGGATCAGATGCACAGCGACGATGCCGAGCGCCAACGACACGAGGTCGGCCCGGCCATCGGCATCGCGAACGAACAGGATCGTGGCCACGATCGCGCCCGGGCCTGCCAGCAGCGGTGTGCCGAGCGGCACCATCGCAATATTGGTGGTGGTGCTGGCGCGGGAGTCCGCCGAGTCGTGCTGCCCCGTCAGCAGTTGCAAGGCGACGATGAGCAGCAGGAGGCCTCCAGCACCTTCGAGTGCCGGTAGCGAAATGCCCAGGTAGCCGAGCACCCATTGACCGGCCACAGCGAAGGCCGTGATGACGATGAAGGCCGTAGCCACTGCCTGCGCGGCCATGCGGCGACGCTCGTCACGGGTTCGTCCACCCGTCATCCCCAGAAAGACCGGTACAACTCCCGGTGGATCCATGATGACAAAGAGCGTGACGAACACAGTTCCGAAGAATCGGGGATCGAACCAGGCCTCCACCGGCCCAGCGTAGAGGCGGCGGAGTCAGACCAGGGTCGAGTCAGGCCAGCAGGCGCGGCGACAGGGCACCGCAGGGCACATCGAATGCCCTCGGAGCCTCGCGCAGATCCATCAACCCAAGATCCTCGGCCACCAGATAGCCGGTATCGGCCGGCCACAGCACCGCCCACAACCACAGGCCTTGCGCCTCGCCCACGAACGCCGCACGATCGCGCCGGGTCTCAAGCGACCACATCGCAGCTGGATGATGTCCGTTGACGATGCGTGCGTCCGAGGGGCGCGACCAGATCGCCTCGCCCGGGTCGGGCTCATCCAGTCCGGCGAATCGAGCGCCGAAACCGAGGCCGGGTTCTTCGGCCACCACGATGAGCTCACCCAGGCCTCCGAGCGGCGCCGGACCGCTGCATGCCACGGCGACGGCTCGCGCTGCCATCGGATCCTCACCGACCGCGGCCACACCCGTCACGAGCCAACCGTTCGGCAACGGCCATGGAATCCACACGGGCACGCGCGAGGACAGTGCGATGTGATGCATCAGATCTGGCGAGGGCTGCTCCACCGGCCAGACGGGCTGCACGGTTCCGTGATCGGGACAGACCCAGGACCGCTCCGCCTCGAGTCTGTGGACGTCCTGGCCGCATCGCGGGCAACTCGCTGATCCGCTCATCGATCGCCTCCACGACCCGGTCGTGCTCCGTGATCCGGTCGGCCGCCGGGTCAACGGCCTAGGGAAACGCTCCCGCCCCAGGCAACGGGCGTCAAGGGCCCATCGCCCGTACGGTTGTCAGGTGAGCGTCCGTCGAGCGAGCGACCGAAGAGTGAGTGCAGTTGGAGCGGTCCTGCGGGATCCTGGGGGCCGCGTCCTTCTCGTCCTGCGCGGCAACGAACCCGACCGCGGCACCTGGTCCCTGCCGGGTGGCAGGGTTGAACCCGGGGAGCAGGCCGTCGAGGCCATCGTTCGCGAGATGCTCGAAGAGACCGGGCTCCACGTCCGGGTGCTCCACAAGCTCGGGCAGGTTGAGCGAGCACACCCCGAAGGCGGCGTTTACGTGATCGACGACTTCGAGGTGAGCAGCGAAGGGGGCACCCTTGCCGCCGGCGATGATGCAATGGATGTGCGTTGGTTTTCGGCCGCCGATGTGTCCGAGGAGCCGATGACACCGGGTTTGGTCGACCACCTTCGCAGCTGGGGCGTTATCTCCTCGGTGTGAGCCAGGTGGTCGGCAGTCCATGCGGTGGAGCCTTCGCCACCACCCTCGCTTCGCGCTCGGCCCCCACCTGCATCCGCAGACCGAACTGCACATGCTCGGACCTGCGCGGCTCGAACCAGACATGAGCAAAGACCGAGTTCTCGTCGGCCTGCTCGTGCAGGCAATCGATGGCCGCCCGCAAAGCGGTGCGCTCGTCGCGGCCCATGTACATCGTCACCACCGAATGCCAGAGCACTGTCACCGTTCCCGGCTTGAGTTCGATCGAGCCGACGAAGTCGAGAGCATCCGCGATCTCCACGTCGATCGGGTCCGTGGCAGCAACGGTGAGCGCCGCACGCAATCGCTCGAAGCGCGCCACATCATCTGGCCAAACAAACGACGTGAGTCGTTCACGACCTTCCACCGTGGCGATGTCCACGGGCGCGAGATCGCAGCCTCGACGTTCGATGATGTCGATCTCGACCTGCGGCGGAAGGGCACCTCGCCAAGCATCACGCAGCACCACGTCGGCGTCGGCCGGTCCGGCCAGAATCTCGCCGCGGTCATCCGCGATGGCGAAGTGGTCGGCCAAAAGATTCAAACCAGCGCTCGATCCGATCTCGAACAGGCGGATGGGTATCCGATGGCGCTCGACGAGAAGGTGCAGGGCTCCGATCAGCAAGGCCGAACGACCCACATCGTTGGTCTGCGGCGGCCCCGCCAGATCGGCCCGCAGCTGCGTCGTGTGCTCCTGGACGCACGCGAGGAACGCCGGCCAGCACTGCGCGGCATCGCCGTCCCCGCCCACGGAGGAATAGTGCAGCGCCAGGCGCGGAGCCTTGCGCTGCAGCACGAGCCGGTGCACACCTCCGAGGAAACGGAGCGGAAGCAGCGTGGGCACCTCGTCATCGGCGATGCCAGCGAACACGTTGGCGACAGGACCGCCCGATTCGATATCCGCGATGCACGCCGCCAACAGGGTGGCGTAGAACGGCGAACCGGCATCAGCGCATGCGGCGCGCTGACGCTCGAGCGCCTCGATGACGCCGCTGGTCACGCCCGGGTAGACAGCCGGTTGAGGATCAATGCGGCTTCGTCGGCCCGCGTGCTCGTGCAGGTGACCTCATAGCTCGTGGCCACGATCTGGCTTGCCGAGGTGAAGTCGCGGCGTCCACCGGTGACCGCGTACGACACGATGCCGAAGATCAGGCCGAACAGACCGCCGTACAGGACACCGCCCAGCACCAGACGAATCCACTCGGTCGAACTGTCGGTGAACAGGCCGATCAGCAGCATGATGAAAAGGCCGAACCACATGCCGGCTAGGGCAGTTCCGAACGCAGCTCGCGCCCAGCTGAGGCGACCCGTCACCGTCTCGACCATCCGCAGATTGCTCCCGATGATCCGCAGATGCTGCACGGCGAACTTCTCATCGCTGAGGAAGTCAACGGCGCGCTGCGCCTGCTCGTAACTGGAATAAGTGGCCAGCACCGTCTGGGTGCTGTCGGATGCGGGGGTGCTCACGGACTCGGACACGGGGTCCTCCTTGATGGCGGTGTGATGCCATCAAACCCGATCAGGCAGGAGGAGTGGAAATCGCCGAGCGGGTGAGGCCGGCCGCGCGTCCTCGCGAGGTCAGCACCAGAGCCATGGCGCGCGAGGCCTCATCGATCATCTCGTCCCCCAGCATGAGCGCACCGCGGGCGCCACCGGCATCGGACGTGGCGTGCGCGTACGCATCGAGGACGTCCTCGGCGCGGTCGAACTCGCTTTGAGAAGGCGTGAAGACAGCGTTGACCGGTTCCACCTGACTCGGGTGCAGCACCCACTTGCCGTCGTATCCCATCGCTGCCACCCGCCGCGCCGACGCCACGAGACCCTCGATGTCGTGGATGCCCAGGAACGGGCCGTCGAGCACCTGCAGATCGAAGGCGCGTGCCGCCACCAGAAGCCGGCCAAAGACGTGATGCAGCGGATCCCCCGGATGATCGGCGGTGAGAATCCCGAGCGACAGCGTCGGCATCCCCATGCTGGCGGAGAAGTCACCAGGCCCGAAGTGCAGCGCCCGTGTGCGCGACGAGGCGCCCGCGATCGCCTCAACCGCGATCAGGCCTCGCGCGTCCTCGATCTGGATCTCGATACCGATGCTGCCAGACGTCAGACCGACGGCCTTCTCGAGCATCGTGAGACTCAGGTCGAGCCACTCGACATGCGCCGGAGACGAGCACTTGGGAAGCATCACCGTGTCGAGGTGTTCACCAGCGCCCTCGACAATGGCCACGAGATCGTGCAGGGCCCATGCGGTGCCCGCGGCGTTGATGCGCACAGACCGGATGCGATCGCCCCAGTCGCCGTGAACGAGCGCCTCGACAACGGGTTGCCGAGCCGACTCCTTGGCCGAGGCGGCGACGGCGTCCTCAAGGTCGAGGAAGAACATGTCACTGGCCAGCGACTGCGCCCTCTCGAGCATGCGGGCGCTACTGCCCGGAACCGCAAGGCACGAACGGCGCGCCTGCCGAGTGGCTGTCACTTCTTGGTCGAGGTAGGCGTCGCCTTCGTCGTGGGCACCTTGATGGAACCGATGTCGATGATGGACGAAGCAGGCGGAGCTTCGATCACGACCACGTCGTCGTAACGGATGTCGAAGTTCGTGTCCTTGCCGCTCGTGTACTTGTGGAGCACAGGCTCACCCTTGGTGCTGAACCACCAGGTGGAATCGGTGTTCGACTTGGGATCGATGATCGGCAGAGTCTCTTGACCGTTCACCGTGGTGACTTCACCGTTGGTGATTCTTCCGCTCGCGGGGAAGTACGAGTTTCGGTCGACGAAGAAGTTGAATTGCGCCAACGGACCATCGACCAATGACTGCGCCCAACGTTCATTGATCTTCGTCGCCTGTTCAGAACCCACGAGGTCGGTCCAGAACTCCTTGTCGCCGCGGACGTAAATGTTCTGGCCGACGCGGATCACCTGGTACTTCCTGGCCTTGCTTGACACCGTGGCCTCGCCCGAACCACCAGAGAACTTCTGCTCGACGGTCGACGGAACACCGTCGACCGGCAAGGCACCGGTCGCCACGACATCGGTCGCTGCCAGCGTGGCCTGCGCACCGCGCTGGAACGCGGTGATCGCGGACTGGTCGACGATGCCGTTCGGCTCCCCCGACCCGTTGGACGCATCAGTGCCACAGGCCGCCATCGGCAGCACAAGCGCACAGACAGCGGCGGCAACGGCAAGGGATCGGATACGCACGGGGAGCCTTCGGTCGAGGTGGTCGTCGGGAACCAAGGGTAACCAGCGCCCAGGAGGCGCGTCGCAGATACCGGAGACTGTGGGCGCGACGGTAGCCTGGGCGATATGAGCCCCACGATGTCGCGAGTCTTTATCGCGCGTCTGGCGGGGGTTCCGGTGTTCGCGCCGAATGGCGACCAGGTGGGCAGGGTCCGCGATGTGGTGGCCACTCTTCGCATAGGCGCGCAGCCGCGGGTCCTCGGACTTGTCGTCGAAGTCACCGGACGACGTCGCATCTTCGTCCCTATCACGCGCGTCACCACCATCGACGGCGGCCACGTCATCACCACCGGGGTCGTCAACCTGCGTCGCTTCCAGCAACGCCCCTCAGAAACCCTGGGGCTCGGTGAGCTGCTGGATCGCAAGGTCACCATGCTGGAGGGCGACGAGCAGGTGACCGTGCTCGACATCGCCATCGAGAGCACCCGGAATGGCGACTGGCTCATCAGCAAGGTGTACGTCCGCAAGGGCGGCGGCGGGATCCGACGCCGAGGCGAGACGCTGGTCGTCGACTGGGATGCGGTCACGGGCTTCTCCCTCAACGAGGAGGGGCAAGGGGCAGCGAACCTGCTCGCCACCTTCGAAAAGCTCCGTCCCGCCGACCTTGCGACCGTGCTGCATGAACTCTCGCCCAAGCGTCGCGCCGAAGTAGCGGCAGCCCTTGATGACGAAAAGCTCGCCGACGTGCTCGAGGAGCTTCCTGAGGACGACCAGGTCGAGATCCTTAGCGCGCTGGAGAGCGAGCGGGCGGCCGACGTGCTTGAAGAGATGGATCCTGACGACGCGGCCGACCTGCTGAACGAACTGCCACCCGACGAGCAGGAGCGTTTGCTCCGCTTGATGGAGCCCGACGAAGCCGAAGGCGTGCGGCGCCTGCTCACGTACGAGGACTCCACCGCAGGCGGCATGATGACCTCCGAGCCTGTGATGCTGCCCCCGGATGCCACCGTGGCCGAAGCCCTCGCCCATGTGCGCAACCCCGGGCTGAACCCCGCGATGGCCGCGCAGGTCTACATCGTGCGACCGCCGGTCGAGACGCCCACGGGTCGCTACCTCGGGGTGGCGCACTTCCAGCGGCTGCTCCGCCACCCTCCCTCGACCCTGGTCTCGGCCGTCATCGATACCGAACTGCAGGGAGTGCGTCCCGAGGCTCCCCTGGCTCAGGTGACGCGCATGTTCGCCACGTACAACCTCGTCTCGCTCCCCGTGATCGACGAGCACCACCGGCTGCTCGGTGCGGTCACTGTGGATGACGTTATCGACCACATGCTCCCCGAGGACTGGCGCGAGGAACGTCACGATGCGGATCTGAACGATGACGACGCAAGCGAGCAGGAGCAGAACCGTGGCGCGTGACACGTCGCGGAGCCGGCTCGACCAGCCGCTCGATCGCTCGCGGACCCTGAGGCCCACCGTCGACCCGGACTTCTTCGGTCGCGCCTCCGAGCGCGTCGCACGTTTCATCGGCTCATGGCGCTTCATCGTCTACATGACGGCGTTCGTTGCCGCGTGGATCCTGTTCAACTCCCTGGGCCCGGAGTCGTGGCGCTTCGATCCGTGGCAGTTCATCGGTCTCACTCTCGTGCTCTCGCTGCAGGCTTCCTATGCAGCGCCGCTGATTCTTCTCGCGCAGAACAGGCAGTCCGACCGAGATCGCGTGCAATACCAGGAGGACCGCACCAGCACCGAGCGCCTGCTGGCCGACGCGGAGTACCTCGGCCGCGAGATCGCCTCGCTGAGGATCGCCCTGGGAGAGGTGGCCACCCGTGACTTCGTGCGGACCGAACTGAAGGACCTCATCGAAGACCTTCAGCAGGCTCTGGACTCGGTCAGCCGCAGGGACGATTCCGAGCAGGCCTGAACACCCAGCACCCAGCACCCAGCGATTAGCCGTCAGCACTCAATCATCAGCATCGACCCGATGCGGGGCCTTGACCCGACCGCCCAATCTGCCGATGTCTCCTACGTGACCTCCATCCTTGAGGGCTCAGGCCCCTTCCTGCCCGACGATCTGGCCATCGCGCGGCGCCTCGGCGACGTGCTGGTCGAGCGCGGGCTGGTGAGCGCGTCCGGTTTGGCCCGCGCCATGGATTCACGCATCAACGCCCCCGCATCTCGACGTCGCCTGGGGCACCTCCTCGTCGACATGGGGCTGGCGACCGAGAACGATGTCGCACACGCTCTGGCCGATCTGCTCGATCTACCGTTCATCGATCTCACCCGCACCGCCCTGGATGAGGAGCAGGTGCGCTCGATCCCCAAGGCTGTGGCGCAGAGCCATGGCTTGGCAGTGATGGGCACCACCAAGGGCACGGTTCGCGTGGCCACCCACGATCCGCAGAACGTGGTGGCCCTCGACGACGTGAAGCTCCACACCGGTGCCCGCATCCTCGAGGTGCATGTGGCAGCCGAAGGTCCGCTCCGTCGCGCCCTCGCCCATGCGTGGGCTGGCGCCGAGGGCGCTCGCACCGTGACCACCGGCGACCTGCTGGGGGAAACGGTTGAACCCGATCTCGATACCGACCTCGCCGCCGCGGCCGAGGAGGCACCGATCGTTCGGCTGGCCGGGCGGATCCTGGCCGACGCCGTGCGCGCCAGAGCCAGCGACATCCATCTGGAACCCCAGCAGGACGACGTCCGCATCCGCTTCCGCATCGATGGCGTACTGCGCGAGGTGCGACGCGTTCCTGCGGCTTCGAAGCTCGCGCTGACGAGTCGACTCAAGCTCATCGCCGGCATGGACATCTCGGAGCGACGCATTCCGCAGGATGGTCGCGTGCGGCTCGAGATCGGCGATCAGGCGCTGGATGCACGCCTGAGCACTCTGCCCTCGATGCACGGGGAGAAGGTGGTCATCAGACTTCTGGCGTCGGCACAGGACATTGCGCCGCTCGGCGAGCTCGGCTTCGAGCCGGCCACCCTGCGAACCGTGCGGCGAGCCCTTGACCGCACCCAAGGGTTGGTGTTGATCACCGGCCCGACGGGCTCCGGCAAGACCAGCACCCTGTTCTCGGCACTGCGTGCGATCAACAGTCCCGAGCGCAACATCATCACGCTCGAGGATCCGGTCGAGATTCAACTCCCTGGACTCACCCAGGTGCAGGTGAACGAGAAGACCGGCCTGACGTTCGCGCGCGGGCTGCGCTCGATCCTGCGCCAGGATCCCGACGTCGTGCTCGTCGGTGAGATCCGCGACACCGAGACCGCTGAACTTGCCATGCGCGCCTCGCTCACCGGGCACCTTGTGCTGGCCACCTTGCACACCAACGATGCGGTGTCGGCGATCACCCGGCTGGTCGACATGGGAATCCAGCCCTACCTCGTGGCCTCGGCCCTCTCGCTCGTCGTCGCGCAACGGCTCGTCCGTACGGTGTGCCCTGAGTGCTCGCAGGAGTACACACCCGATCCGGCACTCCTCAGCGATGATGGTCATCTGACTGTGGCGGCCGATGCGACTCCGCGGCGCGGCACCGGATGTCAACGCTGCGAGCACACCGGCTACCTCGGACGGCGCGGCGTGTACGAGGTCGTCGAGGTGACGCCCGAGGTTCGCCGCACACTGCTTCAAGACCCGAGCGAGTCGGCACTCGCCGAAGCCACCCGCGATAGCGGCGCAGCCAGCCTTCGCGACGAGGCCCTCCGCATCGCTGCCTCGGGTTCCACGACATACGAGGAGGCCGTGCGGGTGACCGAGCAGCAGGCCGGGGACGCCTAGGTGCCGCGGATTCGCGAGTGACCGGGCCGACGTAGGCTCGGAGCATGCCTCCCACGAGCACATCCGCGTCGATCGAAGACGTCCAGGCCGCCCTGGCCACGGTGGAGGATCCCGAGATCCGCAAGCCCATTACCGATCTAGGCATGGTCAAGTCGGTCGACATCGACGACGACGGCACAGCTCGCGTCACGGTGTACCTGACGATTGCGGCCTGCCCGCTCAAGGACACCATCACCGAGCGCGTCACGACCGCCGTGAGCGCGGTGGCCGGGATCACCGCGGTGATCGTCACGCTCGATGTGATGAGCGATGAGCAGCGCAAGGGCCTCACCACCAGTCTGCGCGGCGGACAGGCCGAGCGCGAGATCACCTTCGCGCAGCCGTCCTCGCTGACTCGCGTCTACGCCGTCGCCTCCGGCAAAGGCGGGGTGGGCAAATCGTCGGTGACGGTGAACCTGGCCGTCGCCATGGCGCGCGACGGCCTGAAGGTGGGAGTCCTTGACGCCGACATCTACGGCCACTCGATCCCCCGCATGCTCGGAGTCGAAGGCCTGCCCACCCAGGTGGAATCGATGATCATGCCGCCGAGTTCGCACGACGTGGCCGTCATCTCAGTGGGCATGTTCACGCCCGGGAACGCACCGGTCGTGTGGCGCGGACCGATGCTGCACCGCGCGCTCCAGCAGTTCCTGGCCGACGTCTACTGGGGCGATCTCGACGTGCTCCTGCTCGACCTTCCGCCGGGAACCGGAGATATCGCGATCTCGATGGCTCAACTACTGCCGAACGCCGAGATCCTCATCGTCACCACACCGCAGTTGGCATCTGCCGAGGTGGCCGAGCGCGCCGGCACGATCGCGCAGCAGACCCACCAGAACATCGCCGGCGTCATCGAGAACATGTCGTGGCTCGAGCTGCCAGATGGCACACGCATGGACGTGTTCGGCTCCGGTGGCGGCCAGGCCGTCGCCGACGCGTTGTCGCGCTCGACCGGCACCACTATCGAGCTGCTGGCACAAGTGCCGCTGGAGCCACTGTTGCGCGAGTGCGGCGATGCCGGAACGCCGATCGTGCTGGAGGCTCCTGAGTCGGCAGCAGCGCAGGCCCTGATTGGTGTCGCGCAACGACTCGGCCGCCGCGAGCGTGGCCTCGTCGGCCGATCCCTCGGTCTGAGCCCGCAGCGCAACTAGCCAATCGTTTGGCGCGGCACCCTGGCGCTGCTCCGACGGGCGAACGCTGCCGCGCGCTGGTCGGGGTTGGTGGGGGGTGGTGACTTTCCCCTTATGGGGTATGGGGAAAGTCGTTGAGAAATGTTGTGGTGCACCTTGTCGTGGGTGTCCGTTCTGCCCTAGAATCGAACACATGTTCGAATCATCCGGTTCCGGTGCGCCCGCCGGTGTTGGGCTGCCGCGGATGAACGTGTCGGGCATCGATCTGCCGGCCGTGCAGGTGGTGGCCGATGAGGTCGGACGCGCTGATGTGGGCGCGGTGTTCGCGGTGCTGACCGCACTGGATCCGGCGGCACTGGTCGAAGACCACGACGTGGTCGAGCTGATCGCGGGCCTGGCCGAGTTGCGCACCTGGTTGGAAGCCCACGAAGAAGCAGTGCTGCTCACCTTCGCCCGCCGCCACCACCTCGCCTCCGCAGCTGATCCCACCTCGGTGATACTCAGCAGTGAACCCGGTGAAGTGACCCGGCCCTTCACCGCCGAAGAACTGGCCCCCCGCCTGGGGGTGGGACCACGAACGGTGCAGAACCGGTTGGTGTTGGCCAGTGAGCTCCTGACCCGCTTCCCGGCCGCTCACGCCCAACGCGCCGAGGGCGCACTAACCACCAGCAAGGCCAGCATTTTGGTTCGTGAATGCACCGAACTCGACACCCCGGCCTGCGCCAGGATCGAAGCCCAGGTCCTGGGCCAGGCGGCCACCCAGTCACCGGTCCAATTCACCCGCCCCGTTCGCCAACTGATCGCCACCGCAGACCCCGCTGGTGCCGAAACCCGGCATCACGCCGCCGCCGCCCGCCGCTACGTCCAGGTGTCCCCCGCAGCCGATGGAATGGCCTGGCTCACCGCGTTCCTCCCCGCACCCGATGCGGTGATGATCCACACCGCCCTGACCGCCGCCGCCCAACGCGCCCTCACCGACGGCAGCCTGAGCGATGCCACCCATAGTGGAACCCCTGAGGCCCGCAGCACCGATCAGCTCCGCGCCGACCTACTGACCTGGCCCTTCCACCAAGCCCTGACCACCGGTGTCCTGACCGGACCCACCGACCAACCACTGGGTCGCACCGGTGGTACCAAAGCCCACATCCACATCACCGCACCCCTGACCATGCTCATGGGTTTGAGTGATAACCCCGCCCACCTGCACGGCTACGGGCCCATCCCAGCGTCCATGGCCCGGCGCATCGCCGCCCAAGGAACCTGGCGGCGCCTCCTGACCGACCCGGTCACCGGGGTGGTCCTAGACGTCGGCACCACCACCTACACCCCACCAGCTGACCTGACCCGCCACATCCACGCCCGCGACTAACACGGCCGATTCCCCGGCTGCACCCGCCCAGCCACCACCTGCGACCTCGACCACATCACCCCCTACCCCCACGGCCCCACCGCCAACACCAACCTCATCGCCCTCTGCCGACGACACCACCGCTTCAAACACCACAACCCCGCCACCACCCTCACGCACCCAACACCCGGCACCCTGCACTGGCGCATGCCCACCGGCCACACCTACACCGTGGAACCCAAACCACCCAGCTGACGGACTCGCGTCAGCGCGGGAAGGCCGAGGCGCGCCACGCGCCAGCGCCGGGGGAAAGCGTGGGTCGCAGACCGCGCGAACGGTCGGCCCAGGACGAGGACGCAGCCTGCTGCCTCTCGTCGCTCCCACATGAGCGCGCGGTGATGACGGCGATGAGTGCGGCGAGTTCCTCGGGGGAGGGATCGCCTTTGACCACGCGTAGCAGCAGTTGGTTCGGGGTGATCGGTTCAGCGGCGTCGTCAGCCGCGGATTCAATGCCCGTCACAGGGGAATGTTCCCGTGCTTGCGCGGCGGCAGCGAGGCGCGCTTGTTGCGCAGGGCGCGCAGTGCGGTGACCACCCGCGAACGGGTCTCGGACGGCAGGATCACCTCGTCCACGTAGCCGCGTTCGCACGCGACGTAGGGGTTGCACAAGGTGTCCTCGTAGTCGGCCTGCAGCTCGATGCGCACCGCTGCGGGATCGCCGGCCTCGGCGAGTTCCTTGCGGTACAGGATGTTCACGGCGCCCTGCGCGCCCATGACAGCAATCTGCGCCGTGGGCCACGCCAGGTTGATGTCGGCGCCAAGGTGCTTGGAGCCCATGACGTCGTACGCGCCGCCATAGGCCTTACGCGTGATGACGGTGACCAGTGGCACTGTGGCCTCGGCGTAGGCGTAGATGAGCTTGGCGCCGCGGCGGATGATGCCGTTCCACTCCTGGTCGGCGCCCGGAAGGAAGCCGGGCACATCGACGAAGGTGAGCACCGGAACGTTGAATGCATCGCACGTACGCACGAAGCGCGCGGCCTTCTCAGAGGCATCGATGTCGAGACAACCGGCCAATTGCATCGGCTGGTTTGCGACGACGCCCACGACGTGGCCCTCAACGCGACCGAAGCCCACGACGATGTTCGGCGCAAACATGGCCTGGACCTCAAGGAAGTCTCCGTCGTCGAGCACGTGCTCGATGACGGTGTGGATGTCGTACGGCTGATTCGCCGAATCGGGAATCAGGGTGTCGAGCTCGCGGTCCTCATCGTTGATCGTGAGGTCGGCCACCTCGGGGTAGGAGGGCGCATCCGAGAGGTTGTTCGACGGCAGGTGTGCGAGCAAGCCCTTGACGTACTCGATCGCGTCTTCCTCATGGGCCGCGAAGTAGTGCGCGTTGCCCGACTTGGTGTTGTGCGTGCGCGCGCCACCAAGATCCTCCATCGCCACGTCCTCGCCGGTCACCGTCTTGATGACGTCAGGACCGGTGATGAACATGTGCGAGGTCTGGTCGACCATCACGGTGAAGTCGGTGATGGCGGGGGAGTAGACAGCGCCACCGGCGCACGGGCCCATGATCAGCGAGATCTGCGGGATCACGCCCGACGCGTGCACATTGCGCTTGAAGATCTCGGCGTACAGGCCGAGGGCCACCACGCCTTCCTGGATCCGTGCGCCGCCGGAATCGTTGATGCCGATCATCGGACAGCCGGTCTTCAATGCGAAGTCCATGACCTTGACGATCTTCTCGCCGAACACCTCGCCCAGCGATCCGCCGAAGATGGTGAAGTCCTGCGAGAACACCGCTACCGGACGGCCATCGACCGTGCCGTATCCGGTCACCACGCCGTCGCTGTACGGGCGGTTGTTCTCCTGACCGAAGTTGATGGAACGGTGGCGAGCGAGCTCGTCGAACTCGACGAACGAGCCCTCGTCGAGCAGCATCGCGACGCGCTCGCGGGCGGTCTTCTTGCCCCGGGAGTGCTGCTTCTCGATGGCCCGCTCGGAGCCCGCGTGCGTGGCTTCGTAGCGTCGGCGCTCCAGGTCGGCGAGCTTGCCCGACGTGGTGTGGATGTCGATCTCGACGGGGGAACCCGTCTGGTCCGGCGCGGCCGCCATGAGTCCTCCAGGTACTGGGATCGAAGCGTCCGTAGCCTAGCCAGGTGATTGATGCAGCCCGTCAGCCGTGGCGCGAGGTACGCCGCATCGCGCGCACCGGCTCGACCAACGCCGATCTGTTGGCCTTGGCCGAGCAGGGCGAGGCCTCCGGCTTGGTGCTGGTGGCACTCGAGCAGTCCGACGGTCGTGGACGTCTCGGGCGCTCCTGGCAGAGCCCGCCGGACGCCGGGCTGACGTTCTCGGTACTCCTGCGCAGTCGGCGCCCCGTGGCCGACCTCGGTCCGGTGCCACTGCTTACCGGGCTGGCCATCGTGCGAACTGTGGATGAGATCGGTGGGCCTCTCACCTTCCTGAAGTGGCCGAACGACGTGATGATCGCCGATGCCACGAACGGCGATCGCAAGCTGGCCGGGGTGCTGGCGCAGCACTCGCCTACCGACGCGCTGGTCGTGGGCATCGGACTCAACACAGGCATGACCGCCGACCAGCGTCCTATCCCCGCCGCCACCTCCCTCTTGCTGGAGGGCGTCAAGGCAAAGGGCCGGGACCACGACGTTCTGCTCGCCGGCCTGCTCGGTCATCTCGCTGATCTGCTGGCCCCTCTTATCGCCGATGAGCCCTGGCCCGCCGATGTACTCGAGGAGTACCGCGCGCGTTGCCTGACCATCGGCGTGAATGTCCGCGTCCAGCGGACGGCCAGCGACCATCTAGAAGGTATGGCGGTGGGGATCGATGCCTCCGGTGCCCTGCTGGTGCAGGCCGAGGATGGAGTGATGACCACCGTCACGGCCGGAGACGTGCTCCACGTCCGCTGACGGCGCGTTCTGTGGGCAAGGGGCACGCTCGCGTGGAAACATGCCTGCATGGCCTATCCCCGCAAGCTTCTGGGCGACGGTGAAGAGATCGCCTTCGAGATGCGTCCGCACTGGCGGTCGCTGATCGTGCCCGCATTGGTGCTCATCGGCACCGTCGCGCTCACCAGCTATCTCCTCACCATCCTCGACTCCGATGGCGCACAAGGCAGTCTCCGGTGGGTCGTCATCGTCGCCGCGCTCGTGATGCTGGTGGGCTGGTCGATCCGGCCCTTCCTTAACTGGCTGACCACCGAGTACGTCTTCACCAACCGCCGCGTCATCGTGCGCACCGGCCTGGTCAAGAGGATCGGGCGCGACATGCCTCTAGCCCGTGTCAACAACGTGACCTTCGAGAAGACGTTGACCGAGCGCATCCTCAACTGCGGCACGCTCAGCATCCAGTCAGCCGCCGAGCAGGGATCCCTGCTCATCGCCAGCGTTCCGAACGTGGAGAGCATTCAGCGCGAGGTCTATCGCCTGTACGAAGAGGACGACACGCGCCGCCGCGGTGGCGGCAAGGGGCTCCCGACGGACGGCGCCTGAGGGTTCGTCCGCCCGGAATCAGCACTCACCAGGGATCAGTTGCGTCACCCGATCGGCTCAAGCACCCCGCTCAAAGCGTCGAAGCCATGCCCAGGACCTGGCTGACCCAGGTGTGCAGACCTGCTGCCGCAGCCCCATAGTGGGAGCGCTGCCGGTGGCGGACGTGTCCGGCGGGTAGGTGGACGAGGCGGGAGATCGGCGTGGAGTCAGCGGACGTGCGGCTGCGGCTGCGCAGTGTCGCGCGCCTGGCCCGCGTGCTCGCCGAACCGCAAGAACTGCTCGACCTGCTCGAAACGGCCGCAAACGAGATGCGCTTCGCCCTCGGTGCGGCGTCGGTGTCGCTCGGGCGGCTCGAACGCGAACGCGGTGTCGTGCGCACCCTCATCAACGTGGGTGATCTGGCCTCGTGGGAGTTGCCGCGCCCGGAGGACGAGACCTACAGCATCCATTCCTTGCCCATGATGGCGTTGCTTGTCGATGAGGCGCGCTCGTACATCGTCGATATTGATGACGGCGCTGGTGATCCGGCCTCGCTCGAACTGCTCGTCGCGTCGGCCAAAGGGTCGGGCATTGCCGCCCCGATCCTTCTGGACGGACGCATCTGGGGCGAGCTCTGGGCCACGCGCGGAATGCGTGATGCGCGCTATGAGGACACCGACATCGAGGTTGCCGAAGCGCTCGCCGCCGTGCTGGCCGCCGGCATCGCGCAGTCGGAGCGCTACTCGCAGGTCGAGCACCTGATCTATACCGATCCGCTGACGGGCTTGGCCAACCGGCGCGCGATCGACCTTGCTCTTGAGCGCGCGCTCGAACAGCACGAGGCGACCGGAAGTCCGGTGTCGGTGGTCATGTCGGACGTCAACGGGCTCAAGGTGGCCAACGACGTCGAAGGCCACGATGCGGGTGATCGGCTTATCCGCGCGTGCGCCGATGCGATCTCTCGCGCCACCGGACTTGCGCCGGGCGCGATCGCGGGGCGTATCGGAGGCGACGAGTTCGCGGTGGTGCTCCCGGGGCTCACTCTTGAACAAACCGAGCCATTGGCCGCTTCGATCATCACGGCGCTGAACCAGGGTGTGTATGCGGGGTCACTCGCCGTCGGCGCCTCGTCCACATCGGTTGCGGGAATCGAGGGCGACGTGACCGCACGCCGACTCCTCGGTTGGGCCGACGAAGCTCAGTACGCCGCCAAGCGTGAAGGCTCGCACCGTGTGCTCTTGGCCGGCCGCGACACCCCCCTCACCGATCCCGTCGAACGACGTCGTCGTCGTCGTTCCGGGCCCGCGTGGTCGACCAATGCCGAACGCGCCGCCAACGCTCTCGAGGCAGGTCTTCGGGTGCTCGCGACCTCCGTCGAGCTCAGTGCGCTCGACCGGCTCGTAGCTGTGATCGATGCGGCCGCCGAGGTGATCGGTGCCAGCGGCTGGGTGATCTCGATCATCGATGACGGTTGCTCGCGCACCGTGGCCTTCTCATCGGCTCGTGACGGGCTCGATGTCGATACCGGACATGACACCCGCCATGACCCCACATGGCTCCAGTCGGCTCTGGGCGCCGGTGTGCTGGTGCGGGCCGACGACGAGTCGGCCGCGCTGGCGCGAGTGCGCAGATGCACCACCGTCGCCGCTGCGGCGAGCGGGCGATGGCTCGTCGAGCTCCTGGGTGATGACGATGCCGTGCTCGTGGCTGCTCCCGCCCCGCTGCGAGCCCTCGTGGGGACCGCGCTGGCGGGTTAGGCTCCGAACATGGGACGCGTGCTACTGGTCGAGGACGACCTCGCCATTGCCGAACCCCTTGCCCGTGCGTTGCGGCGAGAGGGTCATGACGTCCTGGTCGTCGACGATGGCCCTCGCGCCCTCGATGCGGCTCGCACCACCAGGCCCGATCTGCTGGTGCTCGATCTCGGTCTTCCCGGAATGGATGGTATCGAGGTCTGTCGAACCCTTCGCGCTGAAGACCCGCGTGTGCCCGTGCTGATCCTCAGTGCTCGGGCGGCGGAGATGGACATCGTGGTGGGCCTCGGCATCGGAGCCGACGACTATGTCACCAAGCCGTTCCGTGCGAAGGAGTTGATGGCCCGGATCCGTGCGCTGCTACGCCGCGGCGGGCTGGGTACGCCGACGTCGCTCACCGTGCAGGACGTCGTCGTTGAGCCTGAGGCGCGCAAGGTTTCCGTTGGCGGGCGGCCAATCACACTGAGCCTCAAGGAGTTCGAGCTCCTGCTCGCGCTGATGAAGGAGGCCGGCACCACCATGACGCGTGAGCGTTTGATGCGTGAGGTGTGGCATACGCACTGGTACGGCTCCAGCAAGACTCTCGACATGCATGTGTCGTGGTTGCGGCGCAAGCTCGGGGATTCGGCGACGCGACCGCAGTACATCACCACCGTCCGCGGTGTGGGGCTTCGCTTTGAGACCAGTTCGCCCATGGCGGTTCCGCCCGTCATAGAGCGTTCCACGGAGGACTGATATGAGGCGTCGCCTCGTCATCTCGATCGTCTCGACCGTTCTCATCACCGGCTTGCTGCTCGGGATCCCGCTCGCCATCTTCTCGACATTGGGCATCCGTGAGCGTGCGCAGAGCAGCGCCGAGACGCGCGCGCAGCGCACGGCCGAGATCCTGGTGCTGCGCACAGAGCAAGGCCTTCCCAACGATGTCGCGACCCTCACCCCCTATACGAACGCCAATCAGTTGACGACGATCACCTTCCCCAACGGATTGGTCGAGGTGCTGGGCTCCCAGCAGAAGGGTCAGGTGGTGACGGGCCGCGGTGAGGCCGGGGGAATTCAAGTCACGGTGCAGTCCACCAGCGACAGCATCGTGTCGCCGGTGCGGGTGGTCGCCAACATCGCCATCATCATCGTGCTCGGCATGATCATGGCGCTGATCGTGTCGATCAGACGTACCCGGCGACTGGCCGACATGTTCGATGAGATGGCCGCTGACGCCGCGCGAATCGGAAGCGGTGACCTTCGGCCCGCGCGCCGATACGGAATGCCCGAGCTCGATCAGGTGGCCGACAGCCTGGACGCCAGTACGCAGCGCGTCTCTGAGTTGGTGAGAACCGAACGCGATCTCGTCGCTGATGTCACCCATCAGCTTCGCACGCCCCTGACAGCCATTGGCCTGCGCATCGATGAGGTGGCCGAAGCAGCCGAACGCGGCGACATCGTGACGGCGCGCGTTGAGGTGCTGGCCGCGCAGGAGCAGGTGGAACGCCTTGCGAGGGTCATCGACGAGTTGGTGGCTGCCTCCCGCCGCACGGATGCGCAGGTGTCGACCTTCCTCGTGGACGACGTTCTCCGACAGCAGCAGGAGGAATGGAACCCGCTCTTCGCCGCCAGGAGCCGAAGTCTTTCGGTCACAACCGACAGCTCGGTTGTGGCGCAAGGTGCAGCCGGACCGTGTGCTCAGATCGTGGCGACGCTTCTTGAGAACGCCCTCGTCCATGGACGAGGACACGTGTCGGTCACGGTCAAGGATTCCACCGGATTGGCGATCCTCGAAGTGCGTGACGAAGGCCCCGGCATCGATCCGAAGCTCGGAGCCTCGGTTTTCGAGCGCAACGTAAGCGGGGGTTCAGGGTCAGGCCTGGGGCTGTCGCTGGCCAGGGCGCTGGCCGAGCACATGGGTGGCCGGCTCGAGCTGGTGAGCCAGTGGCCGACAGTGTTCGGCGTCTTCCTGACTCAGGTGGACGTCGACGGCGACGAGCTCGAGGTGCCGGCTCCCGACGGAAACGAGGGCGCCTCCTCGTCGGCGAAGGCCGCGTCCGCGGTGGCAGGGAACACCCAGCGCCGGTAGGAGAAGAATCGGAAGGCCGTGCCGAGAACGAGCCCTATGCCGTTGGCTGAGAGGTTGTCGGCCAGCGGTGAGGTGAACCCGAGCACGTAGTGGCTCAACCACAACACGCCCACCGACATCAGCAGCGCGACGCCGTTGACCACGAAGAACAGGATGTACTCGCGGCGAAAGCCGGTGCGCTCACGATCGCCCCACGTCCAGTGCCTGTTCGCGAAGTAGGCGAACGTCATGGCGACGATGACCGAGATGGCCTTGGCACTCAGCGGCTTGTCGAAGAGCGGGCCTTCGCCGCCGGCGAATCGCAGCAGGTTGAACAGGCCGACATCGATGACGAAGGCGATGGCCCCGACAACGCCGAACTTGGCCAGCTCGTGCACGAGGTGGCTGAAGCGTCGATACAGGGCGTTCACCCATGAAGGCTACCTGCGGCCCCGCCCCGGTAGCCTTGCCAGGTGAGCTTCCCGGTGGTGGGCATGGTCGGCGGCGGACAGCTGGCTCGGATGACCCACCAGGCCGCCATCGCCCTCGGGGTCGGCTTCGAGGTGCTGGCCGCTGATCCCCTGGAATCGGCCGCCCAGGTAGTGCGGCAGGCGGTGATCGGCAACCACGACGACCTGGCCGATCTACGCCTGTTCGCGGAACGTTGCGACGTCATCACCTTCGATCACGAGCACGTGCCCACCTCGCATTTGCGCACGCTGCGCGACGAGGGGGTGGTGGTCCGTCCTGGTCCTGAGGCGCTGGAGAACGCGCAGGACAAGCTCGTCATGCGAGCCACGCTCACCCAGGCGGGTATTCCTTGCCCCATGTGGGCCGTGGTCGGAACCGCCGATGACGTGGCCGAGTTCGCGGTCGCCGCCGGTTGGCCCGTGGTCCTCAAGACCGCGCGGGGGGGATACGACGGCAAAGGTGTCACCCTTGTTGACGACGTCAATCAGGCGCAGACCGTCCTTGATGCCGCAACGCCTGGTACGCGCTGGCTGGCGGAGCAGAAGGTGCCCTTCATCCGCGAGCTCGCGGTTCAGGTGGCGCGCTCACCACACGGTCAGGCGGCGGTGTACCCCGTGGTCCAGACCACTCAGATCGATGGCATCTGTCGCGAGGTCATCGCGCCGGCTCCGATCGACGACGACGTCGCTCTGGCGGCTCAGGACATCGCATTGCTGGTGGCCCAGACTCTTGAGGTGACGGGGATGCTGGCCGTCGAGATGTTCCAGACCTCCGAGGGCGTGCTGGTGAACGAGCTTGCGATGCGACCTCACAACAGCGGTCACTGGAGCATCGACGGCGCGGTGACGAGCCAGTTCGAGCAGCACCTGCGGGCTGTTCTCGACCTTCCGCTCGGCTCCACAAGCGCACTCGCGCCCTTTAGCGTGATGGCCAACGTGCTCGGCGGCCATCACCCGGATATGTACCGCGCGTACCTGCACTGCATGGCCCGCGATCCCGGCCTGCGGATCCATATGTACGGCAAGGATGTACGTCCTGGGCGAAATGTCGGCCACGTCACGGTGGTTGGCGAGGATCTTGATGATCTGCTTGAGCGTGCGCGCCACGGCGCGGCGTACCTGACCGGCGACATCACGGAGTAAAGCCATGAGCCAACAGAGCGCGAGCAGTCCCTTGGTCGGCATTGTCATGGGCAGCGACTCCGATTGGCCCGTGATGCGCGCGGCCTCCGAGGCGCTGGCCGAGTTCGGAGTGGAGCACGAGGCCGACGTCGTGTCGGCGCATCGCATGCCGGCCGAGATGCTCGCCTACGGCACATCTGCTGCTGAGCGCGGCTTGCGCGTCATCATCGCCGGGGCGGGCGGTGCTGCCCACCTTCCGGGAATGCTGGCCGCCGTCACCCCGCTGCCGGTCATCGGTGTGCCGGTGCCGCTCAAGCACCTTGATGGCCTCGACTCACTGTTGTCGATCGTGCAGATGCCCGCCGGCGTTCCGGTGGCCACGGTGGCCGTGGGCAATGCCCGCAATGCCGGTTTGCTTGCCGTTCGCATGCTGGGCATCGCTGATCCCGAGCTTCGTGCAGCGATGGTGGAGTTTCAGGCTGAACTCAAGGCCCAGGCCAAGGCCAAGGGCGAAACCGTCAGGCGTGACGTGGCGGCGCGGTCGGACCGATAGTCCCTCGACCCAGGGTGTGAATGGTCCAGCCGGCCTGCGCCCAGGCCGAACGATCAAGCACACCGCGCGCATCGATGATGCGCAGCGCGTTCACCTGATCCGCAACCGTCGCTGGATCCAGAGCGACGAACTGCTTCCACTCGGTGAGCAGCAGCACCAGATCGGCACCGGCCAACGCCTCGTCGGTTGAATCGACGAAGCCCGCTTTGGGCAGCCGGACCGATGCGTTCGCGTTCGCCGCGGGATCGTGGATCACCACGTTGGCACCGTGCTCGAGAAGCTCGGCTGCAACGTCGAGGGCAGGCGAGTCTCGAACGTCGTCGCTGTCGGGTTTGAACGCCGCACCCAGCACCGCCACACGCAGGCCATCGATGCTGCCGCCCACCAGGGTGAGAGCGGCCGCGACCGTGCGGGTGCGGCAACGCTGGTTGATGGCGTCGACATCGTCGAGGAAGTCCAGCGCGCTACCCGCACCCAATTCGGTGGCGCGGGCGCGAAAAGCGCGCAGGTCCTTGGGCAGGCAGCCACCGCCGAACCCGAGACCGGCCTGCAGGAAACGACGCCCGATCCGCTCGTCGTGGCCGATGGCCTGAGCCAGCGTTGCGACGTCGGCACCGGTGGCTTCGCACAGTTCAGCCATCGCGTTGATGAACGAGATCTTCGTGGCGAGGAAGGCGTTGGCTGCCGCTTTGACGAGTTCTGCAGTCGGCAGGTCTGTCACCACGATCGGCACACCGGCATCGAGCATCTGGGCGTACACCTGGCGCAGCTTCTGCTCTGCTGAGGTGGTCGTCACGCCGACGACGAGTCGATCCGGTCGCAGCGTGTCGGCGACGGCGAAGCCTTCGCGGAGAAACTCGGGGTTCCACGCCACGTCGACCCCGGCTCCCGCGGGAGCGGCGGCGGTGAACGCGTCAGCCAAACGTTGGGCGGTGCCGACGGGAACCGTGGACTTGCCGACGACGAGCGTGGGCTCGGTGAGGTAGGGGGCAAGCCCCGCGACCGCACCGTTCACCTGCGCCAGGTCGGCGGCGCCGGAGTCGTCGAGCTGAGGCGTGCCGACGCAGAGGAAATGCACCTCAGCGAAAGCCGCTGCCTCCTGGAAAGCGGTCGTGAATCGCAGCCGCCCGGAGGCCAGCGCCCGTTGCAGAACCTCGGGCAGCCCGGGCTCGTGGAAGGGAACGCGCCCGGCGTTGAGCGACTCGACCTTGGCGGCGTCGACATCAAGGCCGATCACCTCGTGACCGAGATCGGCCATGCAGGCGGCGTGGGTGGCTCCGAGGTAGCCGGTGCCGATGACCGAGAGGCGCATGGGGAGGGGGCTCCTGATCGTGGGCCGTCCGAGGACGGCTCAGTTGCGGGGCTGGCGCCCCAGATCGGCCCTGAGGCTACCTGCGTCGCCTGGCAGGCGGGCAATGGACGGGGATCGGACGCCGTGCGACCCGGCCATGAGGAAGTAACCTGTTGATATGTCCCGAGTTGAGGAGCGGCGGGCAGCCGCATTTGAGGCGACGCCGCCTCCGCCTCGTGCGCGCGGACGCATCACAGAACTCGACCTTCTGCGCTTTTTGGCGGCCATGGCGGTGGTCCTTTTCCACTACACCGCTCGGGCCGGGCCCGCCTGGGGTGGCGAGGATCCGCTCGAGATCTTCCCTGGCCTGGGCGAGATCTCACGGTACGGATTCCTGGGAGTGCAGCTCTTCTTCATGATCAGCGGCTTCGTGATCCTGATGACGGCCATCGGGCGTGACACGGCTGAGTTCGCTACGGCCCGAATCACACGCCTCTTCCCGGCTTACATCTTTGCCGTCCTGCTCACCTCGCTCGTCGTCACGCTGTTCCCTCGTGTCGGCCAGGACGTCACGGTGCTGCAGATCCTGACCAACTTCACCATGCTGCAGGACGGCCTGGGAGTGGCACCGGTCGACGGCGTCTACTGGACCCTGTGGGCGGAACTTCGCTTCTACCTGCTGATTGCCATCCTGTCGCTGTTCCGCGTCACCTACCGGTCGGCCGTGGGATTCATGGCCATCTGGCTGGCCGCGTCCGTTGCGCTGCGCACCGAGCAGAATGCGCTTCTCTCGAACATCCTGATCCCTGCGTGGGCTCCCTACTTCATCATCGGGATGGCCCTCTACCTGGTTCACCGCTACGGCTCGAACGTCATCCTCTGGGCCCTCGTGTTCGCCTCGTGGGCTTTGGCCGTGTCGAGATCGGGCGAGCTGCGCTTCTTCGGGGGCCTACCCGAAGATGTCGTGCAGAACGAAACGGTCGTGTGGATCATCACTGGATTCGTCGTGGTGATGTCGGTGATGGCACTGGGCGGTCTGCGCTGGATGCGGTGGAGGTTCCTGTCGACGCTCGGCCTGCTCACCTACCCGCTCTACTTGATCCACCAGTGGATTGGTTGGGTGATCATCGACAGGCTGCGTGAATCGCTCGGACCCACCAACACGCTGATCCTGGTGGTTGTCGTCATGTTGGTGGTGTCGTGGTTGATTGCTCGCTTTGTCGAGGCACCGGCTCAACGCTGGTTGAAGGTGCACTTTGCCCGCGCCATCGCGCAAATGCGGTCGGTGAGCGGTCAGCGGCGGAGTCAGCGGCGCGCGCCGGTAGGTGCTGCAGATCCTGACCCCCCGCGTGCTGAGGCCAAGGACTTGGCGTGACCGCACCTGCACTGGCGACCGACTCGGTCACGTCGACCACGCGCAGCCAGGCACGACAGGCTCGCGCGACGCTTCGAACCGAACGCCGGTGGGCCTGGGGTTCGGGTGGGCTGGCCGCGCTCGCGACTGCGATCATCGCGGCGCCCGGCCTGAATAACGAGTTCTTCCGCGATGAAGCAGTCACTGCTGATGTAGCCGCGCGGACGCCCGGTCAGGTGGTGGATCTGCTCGGCACCATTGACGTCGGTCATGCGCTGCTCTATTCGCTGGTCAGCGTCTTGCCGATCGACTCGGCATCTCCTTGGCAGGTGAGGCTCGTCTCCTTGCTCCCCGTGATGGCGGCAGGGGCGATCCTGGCTGTGTGGTCGTCCATCTCCCTTGGTCGTTCGGCCGGCGTTCTCGTCGCGCTGACGTGGCCGCTCCTGCCCGCCACGGTTGGTGTGGGGCTCTATGCCCGCGACTACGGCCTCGCTACCCTCTTCGCCGTCCTGTCGACGCTTGCACTGGTCGTCGGCTTGATGCGGCCCAACAGCAGCGAGGGTCTCGCGCGGCGCGTGTGGTGGGGCTACACCACAGCCCTCGTCTTGATGGTGTACAGCAACTTGTTTGCCCTGTTCCTGCTGCCTGCACACGCTGTTGCCATCGTCCTGCTTCGCCGTGAGAGGCGCGATGCGCTCGTGGCGTGGGCGAAGTCGAGTTGCATCGCGGTGGCTGCGTGTCTTCCGCTCGTGGTGTCGGTAGCTCGCCAGCCAGACCCCATCAGCTGGGTGGCTCCGCCGTTGCTTCGCGACCTCGTGATCATCCCGAACCGCATTCTGGGGGGTTCGGGGTATGGGACGAACGAGGCACCGGCGGGCGCTGCCGTTTTCAGTGTGCTGCTGCTCGCGCTCTGCACCTGGGCTGTGGTCCGAACGCTGAGGGCTTGGCTCCATGATCGGGAGCAGCAAGACATCGTTGGTGTGACGGTCGTTGTAGCAACAGCCTGGCTCCTTGTGCCAGTGGTGTGCTCGGTCCTTGTCTCCTTGGAGCGGCCGGTGTTCGTGGCGCGCTACCTCTGGTTCGTCGCGCCGGCTGTGGTGCTGCTTCTGGCCACGCTGCCCCGTTCGACCAACATGGCCGCTGGGGTGCAGCCCGATGAGGGCCAAACGCTGACCTTGCGCCGGTTCATCGCGAGGTGGGGGTGGGTAGCAGCGGTTCCCCTGGTGGTTCTGGTGGCCGGCGCGGGCCCACGCGCTGGACTGCTCGCGACGCAAGGCGAAGTCGACTACCGGGGCGTGGTGACCTACCTATCTGCAGAAGCGCGCACGGGCGATGTCATCGTCAGTGATGATCCGAGTTACAACTTCTTGCGCAGCGGCCTGGAGTCAGCCGCGGGAGGAGCGCTCCCCGTACGCGACGTTCTCGTGGCGCGCACTGGTGTCGAACGAGGCGACATCCCCGCCGAGGAGTTCCCGGAAGAGGCATGGGGGCCGCTGCTGGCCGGCTCCGAACGGGTGTGGGTCGTAGCGAATGCTGGCGACCAACCCGGCCCTCGGGAATCGGCTGCGCAGGCGGGCCGTGAACGCGTCGAAGACCGGCGGTTCGACGGCCTCATTCTTCGCTTGTACACCTCAGGTCGGGCGAACTGATCTCTCGTCGCCAGACCAGGCGCGGGACTCCAACGGCGTCATCTTCGTAGGCACCCTACGATGGGGTTACTCGCGAGTCACTTAGCCGTGCGCACGCCGCCAGAGCTTCAGGAGCCCTTATGAACGCCGACTTCGACCTCTATCGGCCCGCCGAGGAGCACGACCAGCTCCGCGAGGCGATCCGTGCTCTGGCCGAGGAGCAGATCGCTCCCTTCGCTGCCGAGGTTGACGATCAGGCCCGCTTCCCTCAGGAGGCCCTTGATGCCCTCGTGGCGGCCGAGATGCACGCGCTGCACGTGCCCGAGGAGTACGGCGGCAACGGCGCCGACGCGTTGGCCACCGCGATCGTGATCGAAGAGGTCGCCCGCGTGTGCGCCTCGTCCTCGCTGATCCCTGCGGTGAACAAGCTCGGGTCGCTGCCCTTGATGCTGCAAGGGTCCGAGGAGCTCAAGAAGAGGTACCTGACTCCGCTGGCTGCTGGCGATGCGCTGTTCTCCTACGCGCTGTCCGAGCCTGAGGCCGGCAGCGATGCCGCCAGCATGCGCACCCGTGCGGTGCGCGACGGCGACGACTGGGTGCTCAACGGAGTGAAGCGCTGGATCACCAACGCCGGCGCCTCCGAGTACTACACGGTCTTCGCCGCCACCGACCCGTCCGCGCGTTCACGCGGTATCAGCGCCTTCGTGGTCGAGAAGAGCGACGAGGGGTTCAGCGTCGGTGAACTCGAGAAGAAACTGGGGATCAAAGGCTCTCCCACCCGCGAGCTGTACTTCGACAACGTACGCATCCCTGGCGACCGCATGATCGGCGATGAGGGCACCGGCTTCAAGCTCGCCCTCGAGACCCTCGACCACACCCGTGTGACGATCGCGGCCCAAGCTGTCGGCATTGCGCAGGGCGCCTTGGATTACGCGGCCAAGTACATGCAAGAGCGCAAGCAGTTCGGCAAGGCGATCGCCGAGTTCCAGGGACTGCAGTTCATGCTCGCCGACATGGGCATGAAGCTCGAAGCCGCGCGTCAGATCACATACGCGTCGGCGGCCAAGTCCGAGCGCGGCGACGCCGACCTGCGCTTCTTCGGAGCTGCAGCCAAGTGCTTCGCCTCGGATGTCGCGATGGAGATCACCACCGATGCGGTTCAAATCCTCGGTGGCTACGGCTACGCCAAGGAGTACCCGGTGGAGCGCATGATGCGCGACGCCAAGATCACCCAGATCTACGAAGGCACCAACCAGGTGCAGCGGATCGTCATGGCCCG
>Ga0105048_10000094_pt1 | contig 110691 bp, 89 predicted proteins | sample MAT05_FD_78382 | JGI IMG/M metagenome (GOLD analysis project Ga0105048, IMG submission 78382) | Freshwater microbial communities from Lake Fryxell liftoff mats and glacier meltwater in Antarctica - MAT-05 | ecosystem: Environmental > Aquatic > Freshwater > Ice > Liftoff microbial mat | place...
ACTCAGTGACACCGCGACAGCGCCACCGTCGGCGCGGCGTCGATCATGTCCCGCTCGAAGACGCGCCCAAAATGCGTCACCACCCGCCGTGCAAACCCGGACTCGTCGATCGTCGTCCCGGTCAGGCGCGCCAGACTAGTCACGCCGCGATCGCGGATGCCGCACGGGATGATGCCGCCGAAATAATCCAGGTCGGTATTGAGGTTGACCGCAAAGCCGTGCTGGGTCACCGCCCTGACGTTGACGCGCACGCCGATCGCGGCGATTTTCTCCGCCCCGCGCGCGGTCTCGACCCACACGCCCGTCAGACCGGGGATAGTGTGTGCGTCGATGCGATAGTCGGCGAGTGTGCCGATGATCACCTGTTCCAGCCGCCGCAGATACTCGACGACCCCGACCCGCAGCCCGCCCGTCTCATGCGCCAGATGGAGGATCGGGTAGACGACGAGCTGTCCGGCGCCATGATAGGTGACATCGCCACCCCGGTCGATGCGGATTAACTCGACGCCCCGACGCGCGCGTTCGTCGGCGTCCCACACGAGATTGTTCTCGTCGGCGCTGCTGCCCAATGTAAAGGTGTGCGGATGACTGAGCAGCAGCAGCCGATCGGGGGCATCCGCCGCCAGCGACTTTTGCAGCGCCCATGAATCGGCATAGGGCACACAGCCCAGTGTCCAGACTTCACAGGGGGCGTTCACAGCGTCAGCGCTTCCATTTCGACAGTCGCGTCGTGCGGTGAACGCGATTCAGGATCGGCGGGCAGCCGCGCCAATGTCAGGCGCAGCAGCGGCGGCGCCATGATCGAGGTGACGATAGCAGTCACCACCAGCACCGTGAACATGCCACCGTTCAGCACGCCCAGATTGACGCCCAGACCCGCCAGGATCAGCAGCATCGCCCCGCGCGCGTTCAGCCCAAAGCCGTAAAACAGAGCCGTCCAGTGGTCGGCACCGGCGAACAGGCGCGCGCCCAGATACACCCCGGCGACCTTGCTGACGGTGGCGACCGCGATCACCAGCAGTGTGACCCATAGCCATTCCGGCTGCGCGACCAGCAGCCGCGCATCGACTTTCAAGCCGATGATGCCAAAGAAGATCGGCGCGGCGATCCCGACCGCGATCTGTTCCAGGGTCGCGCGTGTCTGTGACGACAGCGTCCGTCCGCCGCGCATCATGTTGAAGAGCGCGCCGACTACAAACGCCCCCAGCAGCGCCTCCAGTCCCAGTGCCAGGCTGATCGCCGCCCCGCCGATCATGACGATCACCACCAGCGACAGCTCGCGCTCACGGGCGCGCATCCGCTCGACGATCAGGCGATGCGCGGCGCTGATTGCCCAGCGTCCAATCGTGAACGCCATGATCATGAACAGCGCCGCGCCGCCGATCGCCCGCGCCACACCTGCGCCATTGAAAGCGCCGTCGCTGGTCAGCGCCGCGACGATCGCCAGCAGCGTCCAGCCGATCGGATCATCCACCACTGCCGCCACCAGGATCGTCCCGCCGATGGCGCGGCGCGTCAGTCCCAGGTCGAGCAGGATTTTTGCCAGCACCGGGATGGCTGAAATAGTCATCGCCGTGCCCAGGTAGACCGCGAAAGCCAGACGCGAGTCCGGGCGCGTCAGCAGCGAGTCTGGCAGCAGCAGACCGAGCGCAAATCCGGCGCACAGCGGCACGATCAAGCCGCCGAACGAAATGCCGATGGCAGGACGCAGCCGCCGCCGGATCAGGGCGCCGTCCACCTCCATCCCGGTCACCAGCAGCAGAAACAGCACGGCGATCAGCCCGGCGAATTCAAGCAGATGTCCCTGAGTCGGCGTCGAAGGTATGAACAGCGCGCCGAGCGCGGGAGACAGCCCGCTCAACAGGGTCGGACCGAGCACGATCCCGGCGCACAGCTCGCCGATCACCGGCGGCTGACCGAGCCGTGAGGCGATCTCACCGAGCAGCCGCCCAGTCAGCAGCAGCGCGACGATCTGCACCAGCGTCAGGAGAATATCCCCGGCGGGTGCGGATGTAAAAGCGATCATTCGTCTACCTCACGCACCGATCCAGGAAAGCCAATGTGCGTTCCCAGGCGATCACGTCAGGATCGTTCGGCGTCCCAGTCACGCCATCCTGAAAGAATTCGCGCCCGATTCCCGGTAACACGATCACCTCGTGCGGATGCGGCGACTCGACCAGCTCCGCCCGCAGACGCTCGATCTCCTCGGCTTTGACGATCGGCTCGCGCGCGCCGTAGAATGCCAGGATCGGCGCGCGCGCCCCTTTGAACTTGCCAAAATAACGTCCCGGCAGACCATAAAAGGCGACCGCCGCCTCCAGGTCAGGACGCACCAGCGCCGCTTCATATGCCAGGCTGCCGCCCATGCCAAAGCCGATCACGCCGACTCGACTGTTGGTGCGGTTGTGCCGCTCCAGCACCCGCAGCGCCCGATCGACGACGGCATACGCCTGATCGCCATGCTGCTTGATCAGCGCCATGCCTTCGGCGGGAGTCGTGGCGGTCGCGCCCTGAAACAGATCGGGGATCAGCACGTAATAACCGAGCTGTGCCAACAGATGCGCGATCCAGCGATCGGTCGTGGTGACGCCGCCCCAGTCGTGAACCAGGCAGACGGCAGGAAAGGTGCCACCCATATCAGGATGCGACCAGTAGGCGGGGATCACGGTGCCATCGTCGGCGACCACGCTCACCCGCCCGTTGACGATTGCGTATTCGACCCGCGTCGGTTTGTAGATCGGCATTGTCGCGTGCGCCTTTGTTGGGGGAATGGCGCGGATTATAGCCCAACCCGCGCAGGGACGCATTTTTAGGAACGCATGACCAGGCGTCTGCCCTACGAACTGGCATATAAAAATCTGGGCGATCTGTCGCGTCACTTTCCCCCGTCAGACCCATAACGCGACTCGGCACACGGGCTATCCTGATGCTATCTCGTATAAAGTGTTACCTGGAGAAGCCATACTATGTTGAGCCACCCGAACCATCGTACTCGTACCCTGGCGACCGCTGTCGTCATCGTCGCCATGCTCATTTTCGCCTTGATGGCAGTCAACGTCGAGGCACAGACCGACGCCGTGCCCGCTACCGCCGTCCCGTCGCTGGTGCCGCCGACTCTGGCGCCCGTCGTGACCAGCGTCCCGGCGACCGTCGCACCTTTCGACCCGGATGTGCGCGTCGCCCCGGTGACGCCGATCGACCGCACACCGGAGGTCGCGGTGCTGCCCAATACGCTGGAACGCCTGTCATGGGGCGCGATCGCAGCCGGGACGATCATCGTCCTGATTCTGATGTTCCTGTTCAACCTGATCGGGCTGGCGATCGGCATGACCACGCTCAACCCGAACACCGACTCGCCTGACGGCGGGACGATGGCGACCACCTCGATCGTCTGGGTGCTGGTGAGCAACCTGCTGGCGCTGTTCATCGGCGGCTGGGTCGCGGGCTACTTCGCGGGCATCCCGTCGAATACCGATGGACTGCTGCACGGCATCATGACCTGGGGCGTCAGCGGTATCATCACCGCCCTGCTGGTGGTGACGGGGATCGGTCGTCTGGTCAGCGGTGTGACTCATCTGCTCGGCTCGACGCTGAGTCTGGCGGGCAGCGTCACCGGATCGGTCGCGCAGGGCGCGGCGAATATCGTCGGTGGTGTCGTCGGCGGCGCGGGTAACCTGGTCGGCAGCGCGGTCGGCGGCGCGGGCAATGTCGCCGCCAACGCATTGGGCACGCTGGCACGCGGTGCGCAGGAGACCGCCGCCGTGAGCGCGCAAGGGTTCTCGCATCTGACCGACAGCGCGCTCGAAAACGCGCCGGAGATCAAAGACGCGCTCAATCTGCAGGACCTGACCCGTCAGGACATTGAATATCAGGCGCGCCGTCTGCTGCAAAATGCCGGCGTCAACACTGAGGGTGTGCAGAGCCAGGTCGAGGGCGCGGTCGCGGATGCGCGCGGCATGGCAGAGGGCGCTGTCCAGGATGTCAGGGACGCCGCACAGCAGGTGATGCGCGATCCGGGTCACGCCGGGCAGTATCTCGGACTGGCGATCCAGCGCGTGTTCCGTCGTGGTGAAGAGGCGATCGATCAGGTCGATCGGGATGCGTTGATCGAGACGCTGACCGAAAACAGCGGCATGGATCGCGCCCAGATCGAGGAACAGATCGCCAAGTGGGAAGGTCAGTTCAACCGCACCAAAGAAGCGGCGGTGCAGGCGCGCGACCGCGCGGTGAAGCGCGTCGAGACGCTGCGCGATCAGGCGGAACAGAAGGCGCAGGCGCTCTACGAGCAGGCGCAGCAGAAGGCACAGGAGCTGCAGCACGAGGCGGAAGCACGCTTCAACGAAGCCCGTGCCGAGGCGGAGCGCGTCGCGCGTGAGGCAGGCGAAAAAGCTGCTAAAGGTCTGGCGCTGGCAGCGGGGGCGCTGGCGATCTCGATGGTACTCGGCTTGGTCGCGGCGGGTCTGGGCGGGCTGATCGGCGCGCCGGACTCGATCCCGTCGGCAGAGATCGAAGCGCAAAACACCTACTACGTCCCCAGTGTCGAGCGTATTTCCGCACACATCGAGGTGGCGGGCTTCACCCTGCGCGACTGAGGTCTGCGATACGACACGACACCCCCGACACCCTGCAAGGAGGGTCGGGGGTTTTTTCATTTCACGAGACAGCAGCGCCGGTGAAGTGGTTTAGCCCTTGACGCCCGTCAGCGCGGCGCTCATCGTCCACAACCGTTCCTGCCAGGCGCGGTCGTGACTGATGGGCGCCGACTCGGTCACCTGCTTGTACTGAAAATAGCGCCCGCTCACGGCAGCGACATCGGGTGAAGCAGCGAGAAATACGCTGGTCGCGGCGCCGTCGGCGAGGCTGTCGCCCCCCTGCGATCCAAAGCCCTCGACCAGCAGCTTGGTAGACACGACGCCGGGATGCAGCGTGTTCGAGGTTATGTCGGTGTCTGCCAGCCGATGCGCCAGGTCATAGGCGAACAGCACATTTGCCAGCTTGGACTGCGCATAAGCCTTGTAGCTGTCCCATCCGTGTGTGAGCTGCGGATCGTCAAAGGCGATCGTCCCGCGGTAATGCGAGACCGAGCTGACTGTGAGAATGCGTCCGCCTTCCGCCTTTTGGATCAGCGGCAGCAGCAGATCGGTCAGCAGGAAATGTGCCAGATGGTTGACGGCGAAGGTCAGCTCATAGCCGTCGGCGGACACCTGGCGCGTCGTCGGCTTGACCCCCGCATTGTTGATCAGCACATCCAGACGATCGGTGCGACTCGCCACCGACGCCGCCAGCCCGCGCACCTGTTCCAGCGATGCCAGGTCGCCGATCACCAGATCGAAGGCGCCGTTGGGTAGTTCATCGCGCAAGGCGTCGAGAGCGGCTTGTCCGCGCGCCTCGCCGCGCGCATGAACGAAGATGCGTGCCCCACGCTGTGCCAGTTCGAGCGCGGTTTGTCTGCCAATGCCATCACTCGACCCGGTGACCAATACTGTCTTGCCATTGAGCATATCCATAAAATCTGCTGTCCCTCATTTTGGCTGCGCACAGCGAACGAGACTTGATGCCGGCATTATACCTGCCGTCGATCGCGCGAAACGCCTGCCCTTTAGGTCAGCACGACGATGCGCCGTGCGTAGGGCAGACACACGTTGAACGGATGGCGCCGCTGGTGTAGAGTCACATCAACTCACCCGGCGGCGGGGCGGCACACGCTTCGCCTGATTCGATGTCTGGACAAACCCGATGAAAAATACGCTCATTCGATCGACCGCGCTGGCGCTGTGCGCTGTGATCGCGCTGGTGATCTTCGGCGCCATCCGCACCCCGGCGGCAGCACAGGACGGCAATCTGTTGCAAGACCCCGGCTTTGAGGGTGCCTACAGTGGTCGCGGTCGCGGCGATCTCAATACCGCCGCCCCCTGGAACCTGTTCAACCAGGATGGACCGCGCGGGCCCGAGTGGGCGCTGCGCGCCGATAAAGTCTTCGCCTTTCCGCATCGCGGCGGACCAGAGGTGAAGAGCGGCACCCTGTCGCAGAATATCAACGGCGGCTATGTCACCTTTGCCGTCGCCATCTACCAGACGGTGAACGTGCCGGCAAACACCGCCATCAACGGCAGCATCTGGGCGCGAATCAAAACCTGCAACATCGGCGCTGGAGCCGACAACTGCGGATCGGCGGTCGAGAGCGGCGCCTATGTCAAGGTCGGTATCGACCCGACTGGCGGCACCAATCCCTATGCCAGCACGGTCGCCTGGTCGCCCAATATCGCCCCCCACGACACCTACCTGCAGGCATCAGTGACCGTCCGTACTACCGGACCGACCGCGACGATGTTCGCCTTTTTCACGCAGGCGTCACCGAGCGTACTGAACAATGTCTGGTTCGACGATGCCTATCTGGGCACGGGCGGACCGGGCGGCACCGTCGCCGCTGGCGTCCCGGCTGCCCCGGTGATCCCGCCGACGCCGATCCCGCCGACCGCATTCGTCGCCATCCGTCAGGCAGTGCGTCCCGACGGCTCGCAGTGGCATTTCGTACAGCCCGGCGATACGCTCACGGGCATTTCGTCGGCATACGGCGTGACCATCGACGAGATCATGACGCTGAACGAGCTGCGCAGCTCGCGCTTCATCTTTTTCAATCAGGAGTTGGTCATTCGTCCGGCTGGTGGCAGCGCGCCGACGCGCGTCGGCGGCGCGACCGCCCGTCCGACCCTGCCTATCGCCACGCTGAACGCCACCGACCAGGCGTGGCTGAACCGTAACACCGGATCGGTGGGTCCGACCCCGGTCGGCGTGGGCGGATAACATTTTCGCGGGCTTTATGCGCTATCATCCGCGCAACCTGACACAATGCCATGAAAGGCAGATCAATGCGCCGTTGGCTGTTCGCGTTCGTTTTCTTGTTTCTTGCGCTCCCACTCATCGCCCAGGAACCCGATTCCGACGCCGACGGCGTGCCGGACAGTGCCGATTACTGCTATCAGGTGCCCGGCACCGCCGACCTGTACGGCTGTCCCGCCGACCTGCTGCCCGATATCGACTCGGACAGCGTGCCCGATCCGTTGGATACCTGCCTGGATCAGCCGGGGCTGACCGACAATTTCGGCTGTCCCGCTGGCGTGGTGCCTGACCTCGACCGTGACGGCGTGCCCGACTCCGCCGACAGCTGTCGCGGAGAATATGCCGAGTCGCCCGACGGCTGCCTGCCCGACATCGACGGCGACGCCATCCCCGATTCCATCGACGGCTGCCCCGATCAGGCGGGCGCTGGAGACAATTTTGGCTGTCCTGCTGGCAGCGCGCCACGCGACAGCGACGGCGACTCCATGCCCGACATTTTCGACTCCTGTCCGACGCTGGCGGGGGCGCCAGAGCTGAACGGCTGCATCGACCGCGACGGCGACAATACCGCCGATGATTTTGATCAGTGTCCCGATCAGCCTGGCGAAACCATCCTGTTCGGCTGCATCGCCGTCAAAACAGCGGCGATTCCGGCGGGCTTGCCCGCTATCAGCACGTCCAATGCCGCCAGCGTGCGCGAGGTCGCGCGGCTCACCGTCGGCGTGCCGCGTATCGCGCTGGCGAGCGACGGCGCGCTGGCGGTGCGCGCCTCGGACAACCTGATCGTCTACGACCTCGACGATCCGGCATTGGCGCCGCGCGCCGAAGTGCTCACGGGTTGGGCAGGGTATCCGGTCGCCGCGACCGTCGGTCTGCTGGCGACTTTCGAGCTGCCCGCTGACTTTGACCAACTGCCATATATCCAGGTGCGTGACGCGACAGGGGCGCCGCTCAACCGCATCGAGGCGACGCGCGCCTCCGAAAACGAGACGCTGGGCATCACCAGTCTGATCTACCATCCGATTGTGCCGCTGCTGGCAGTGGCACAGGCGCCCTTGAGCGGATCGCCGCTGGTCGCGGCGCCCATCCGTCTGATCAGCGCCCGTGACGGCGCGGAAATGCTGTCGTTGCCCACGCCCGGTGGCGCGATCAATCTGGCATTCAGCGGCGATGGCACCCGGATCGCCGGAGATTACGCCGAAAATGGCACCATTCATGTCGGTGTGTGGGACACGGGCACAGCGATGCTGCTCGCCTCGATCGACACCGGGATCGCGCCGCATTTCCTGGGGACGCCGCTGGCGCTCAATCGAGACGGTTCGCTGCTGGCGATCGGCGCGCCCGACGGGTCGGTGCGCGTGAACCTGATCGGGGCGGGTGGCTTGGCAGCGGAGCTGGCACGCCTGACGCTGTTCGACAGCGGCGCGCAGGAAGTCGTGTCCTCGGTGGCGTTCAGCCCCGATGGGACGATCGTCGCGGCGGCGGGGGGTGTGCCTTTTAGCGGCGGACTCAGCGGGGCGGAAACATTCCCGATCGTGTTGATCGACGTGGGATCGGCGGCGATCACGGCGCGGATCGGGTCGCACGAGAGCCTGCCGCGCGACCTGATCTTCAGCGCCGACGGACGGCTGCTGCTGTCGGCGGCGGATAGCAGCGTCCGTTTCTGGGGCGCGGGCTAGGACACGATTTACAAGCGGGTTTGGCACCCCCAAATCCCTACGGTTGCGTGTGCGCTGGAGTCACCAATGCCTGCATCGCCGCGCGCCAATCATGGGCGAGCGGCGCCAGGTCAGCGAGCCAGGCGATCCGCTCCGGGTCGTTTTTCTCCAGAAAGATGCGATTGACGTAGATCAGCGAGGCGGTCGGGAATGGGCGTTCGAGCAGCTCGAACGACTCGCCCAGCATGATCGTCCCCTCTTGCAGCACACGCAGTAAAAAACCGCGCCGCCGCGTCGCTTCGATCAGCTTGACAAAGGTGGGCACGCCGATTTTCTTCGCCTGCTTGTAACAGGGCGTGCGCGGCTGCGTCACCTGCATGACGGCGGTGCCACACTGATATATATCACCCACACACACCAGCTCGTCGAGCGCGCCGTCGAGGGTGATATTCTCCCCAAATGTCCCCAGCGGAAACACGCGGTTGAAATAGGACTCCCAAAAACGATAGTGCCCTTCGGCGTGACAACAGATGGCGCGGTCGGGGTCGTAACCCGTGCGTTCGTCGCCAGCCAGACCCAGGGTGGTGACCGCAATCCGCTCGGTCACGGGCTGCTTGTAAATGGCGGTCTGCCAGGGTTCGCCAGCGTCGTCGAAGCGTGTTTCGACCGCTCCGGTCTGGATGTGCAGTGTGCGCCAGGCGACCGCGTGATGCGGATCGGGCGGAGTCGGCGGGATCGGCGAGGGCTGTAGGGTCGATGAGGTGGTCATACTGACTTCCTTGACAAATTAAAGGTGCGGTCTATACTGACCTATATCACTATAGCGCATAGGCGCCCTTGTGCAAACATTTCTTGACGAAATATTACAACAATCGCAGGCTTTACAGGATTGTTTCGCAGGCAATGACGATGACGTCATCCAGGCGGTGCGGCAGGTGCTGCATGGGCGCCCCGTGCTGATGACAGGTATGGGCGCCTCGTTTCACGCTGGCGAGATCATCGCCTACCGTGTGCAGGCGCGCCAGCCCGTGCGGGTGCATCAGGCAGTCGATCTGCTCAATTATCCGGCGGCGGCGCTCGACCCCGATACCGTCGTGGTTTACGTCTCGCAGAGCGGCGACAGCGCCGAGGTCGTGCCGCTGCTCGACCAGCTCGACGGACGGCACACCGTGATCGCCCTGACCAACAATCCCGACAGCGCGCTCGGTCGGCGCGCCGATCTGACGCTGGCGCTGCACGCGGGCAGCGAGACGACCGTCGCCACCAAGACCTATCTGAACACGCTCGTCCTGCTGCACCGGATCGCGGGCGCCTCGCGCGCTGACCTCGACCCGTGTGCCGAGTCGATCGCTGCTCTGCTGGCGCACGCCGACGAGATCACCCTGCACTGGCGCGCCTTATTCGACAACCATGCTCAGCTCTACTTTTTAGGACATGGCGCGCACGGCGTGACCGCGCGCCACGTCTCGATGATGCTGGCGGAATGGTGCAAGCGTCCGTCGGTGGGGATGAGCATCGGCGCCTTTCGACATGGTTTCATCGAGACGATCGACCCGGCGGCGGGCGTGGTCATTTTCGCCCCGCACGGGCGCACGCGCGCCTCGGCGCTGGCGCTGGCGGCGGAGATCGCGGGCTACGGCGCGCAGGTGCTGATCGTCGAACACGGACACACGCGCCATCTGCAGGATGACGCTGCGGCGAACGGCGATGATGCTGCGCTACGCGATGAACTGCTCGCGCCGCTGATCGACATCATCCCGGCGCAGCTCGCGGTCGCAGCGGCGGCGAGCGCGGCGGGCAACGCCGGATTTCGCTATATCAGGAAGGTGGTTACCCGCTTATGAATGCACCGGACACGTCGTCGCTGCCGCTGTACGCTCAACTCAAAGCCGTGTTCGTGGAAGCGATCACCAGCGGACAGCTCGAATCGGGGTCGCGTCTGCCTTCGCACCGCGATTTGAGCGCACAGCACAAGGTCAGCTACATGACGGTGCGCCGCGCCATCGATGAACTGGTGCGGGAGGGCTATGTCCATTCGGTGCCCGGCAGAGGCACCTATGTCACGGTCGCGCCCAAGCAGCAGGCGGAATCGGGTCCATTCGTCAGCTTCACCCAGGATATGGCAGGGCGCGGGATGCGGGCATCGAGCCAGGTGCTGTCCGCTGCCATCGTCGGTGCCAACACCAGCCTGGCATACATCATGGACGTGCCGATCGGCGCGCAGTTGTGGATGCTGGTACGGCTGCGGCTGGCGGACGATGCGCCGATGGCGCTGCAAACCGCCTGCCTGCCAAGCGCGCGCTTTCCCAATTTACTCGATCACGACTTTAGCAGCGGCTCGCTGTACGCGATCCTGCGCGAGCGCTATGGCGTGCAATTCGACAGCAGTACCTCGGCGGTCGAGGCGGCGCTGGCAGGAGCAGACGAGGCGGCGCTGCTCGGCGTCACGCCGCCAGTCGCGCTGTTGATCACCGAACAGATCACCAAAGATGAGCAAGGCAGCATTTTTGAATACGTGCGCAGCGCCTATCGCGCCGATCTGTACAAGATGAGCTTGCACCAGGAATCAGGAACACGATGAAAACCATACTCACCCACAGCCGATTACGCAGGGGTTTGGCATGCCAGACCCGTCTGAGAGCAACGCCATGAAAATCACGATCATCGGCGGCGGATCGACCTATACGCCCGAATTTGTCAGCGGTCTGCTGGCGCAGCGCGCCACCCTCGCCGTCAGTGAGCTGTGCCTGATGGACATCGCGCAGGAGCGGCTCGACATCGTGGGCGGCTTTGCCAGGCGGATGGTGGCGGCGAACGGCGATCCCTTTCGTATTACCACCACCACCGATCTGCACGCGGCGATCGCGGGCGCACACTATGTCGTCACGCAGATTCGCGTCGGCGGCATGGAGGCGCGCAGAGCCGACGAATATCTGGGCAAGCGGCACGGGTTGATCGGGCAGGAGACGACGGGCGTCGGCGGCATGGCAAAGGCGCTGCGCACCATCCCGGTCATCCTCGAAGTAGCGCGGGCAATGCGCGACCTCGCCCCTGGCGCCATGCTGCTCAACTTCACCAATCCGGCGGGCTTGGTGGTCGAGGCGCTCAACCGCGCCGTGCCCGATGTGCAGTTCGTCGGTGTGTGCAACGGCCCGTTCAGTATTCAGCAAAATCTACTCGACATCGCCGCCCGTCGGCGTGGACTCGATGTGACCGGGCACTCGGTCGTCATGCACACGCTCGGACTGAATCACCTGTCGTTCAGCACGGCGATGCTGGTCGATGGCGAGGATGTCTGGTCGCTGATCATGGATGCCTATCTGGAAGAACTCGACGCGCACAGCAACGGGCATATCCCGTTCGATGCCGATACCATCGCCGCGCTCAATATGGTGCCGAGTTCCTATCTGCAATACTACTACTACACCGCGCGCAAGGTCGCGCAGCAGGAAAGCTGGCCCCCGTCGCGCGCCGAACAGGTGATGGGTATCGAGGCGGCGACCCTGCGCCAGTTCGCCGACCTCACGCTGCACACCCCGCCGCCCGAATTGATGCAGCGCGGCGGCGCCTACTACTCGACCGTCGCCACCGAGCTGATTGGCGCGCACGCCCACAATCTGGGCGCAGTCCACACCATGAACGTCCGACACAACGGTGCGATCGCGGGTTGGTCGCCCGATTGGGTGCTGGAAATGTCGTGCCGTGTCGATGCGTCCGGCGTGACGCCGCTGGCGCTGCCGGCGCTGCCACCCGTGTGTACCGGGCTGATCACCGAGGTCAAAATGTACGAGCTGCTGACCGTCGAAGCCGCGCTGAACGGCGACCGCGACGCCGCCTATCGTGCGCTGCTCGCCCACCCGCTGCGCCCGGCTGCCGATCAGATCGGCGCCGTCCTCGATGATCTGCTGACGACCAATGCCGCCCACCTGCCTCAGTTCGCCCTGGAAGGACGCGCGCGATGAGCGGCTGTTATCTGGGTGTCGATATTGGCGCCAGCAAGAGCCACGCGCTGATCTGCGACGACGCCGGAACCATCCTGGGATTCGCCCAGGCGGGGGCGGGCAATCATGAACAGGTCGGCTACGACGGCTTGAGCCGCGTCCTCGACCAGATCGTCACCGCCGCGCTGACCAGCGCCAACCTCGCGCCCGGCGCCATCGACGGGGCGGGCTTTGGCGTGTGTGGCTACGACTGGGAGTCGGAGCGAGCCGCCCATGTGCAAGTCCTCGACACCCTGATGAGTGACACGCCCTATGCGCTCGTCAACGACTCGGTGATCGGGCTGATCGCGGGCGCCCAGGATGGCGTCGGGGTGTGCGTGATTGCCGGGACGAGCTGCAATGCCTGTGGGCGCGCCGCCGATGGACGCCAGGGCAAGACCATCGGCATGGGACAGATGCTCGGTGAGGCGGGTGGCGGCGGCGAATTGGTCACGCGGGCGCTGTGGGCGGTCGCGCACGATTATATCCGGATGGGCGCGCCCACCCGCCTGACCGCCGCCTTCGTCCAGGCGTTCAACGCGCCGACGACCGCGCAATTCATTGAAGATTACACCGAGGGGCGCGTGCGTGTCGATGCCGCCTACGCCCCTTTGGTTTTCCAGATCGCCCGAGAGGGCGATCCCGTCGCGCAAGCCCTGATCCGCTGGACGGGCACCGAGCTGGGGGCGCTGGCGAAAGCCGTCATGCGCCAACTGCACCTGGGTGATGCCCCGTTCGATCTGGTGCTGGCGGGCGGCTATTTCAAGGGCAGCCCGGCGATCATCGAGGCGCTGTGCGCGTCGGTCGCGGAATACACCGATCAGGCGCGTGTCGTGCATCTCGACGCGCCGCCCGTGATTGGCGGTGTACTGCTGGGGATGGAGACGGGGGGCTGTCCGACATCGACGATCAACCATGCCCGCGTGGCGTTGCAATCGGCAATGCGCGCGTCGGCGTCTGGTTGAGCTGCCATTCCTGTTGGGTTCTCACGGCGAGACGTTCGTGTTCTCGCTGTTCAATGACCATAAAGGATCAATAATGTTTGGAAAAAGGGTTGGTGTTTTGCTCGTCGTAGCGCTGTTCGTGGCGCTGTCCGTCCTGCCGACGAGCGCACAGGAACCGGTGATCATTCGCTGGTTCGTCGGGTTGGGCACTGGGATTAATCCCGATCAGATTCCGCCGCAGGAACAGATCGTCGCTGATTTCAATGCCTCACGCAGTGACATTCAGATCGAGGTGCAGTTCGTCGAGACGGGTGCCGCCATCGACACCCTCAGCACGCTGATCGCCTCTGGCAGCGCGCCCGACCTGATCGGTCCTGTCGGCGTCGAAGGCTCGAACGCCTTCGCGGATGCCTGGCTCGACCTGCAGCCGCTGGTCGATTCGTCGGGGTTCGACCTGGCGCAGTTCGACTCGCAGACGGTCGATTTTTACCGTATTCCCGGACAGGGACTGGTCGGTCTGCCCTTTGGCGTCTTCCCGTCGTTCATCGGCTACAACAAAGCTATTTTCGATGAGGCGGGTCTGAACTATCCCCCGGTCGAATTCGGCGCCCCTTACGTCATGCCCGATGGCACCGAGGTCGAGTGGAATATGGACACCCTCGCTGAAGTCGCGCGGATGCTCACCGTCGATGCCAATGGCTACGCGGCGAACGAACCGGAATTCGACGCCGCCAGCATCGAGCAATATGGGTTCAGCACCCAGTTCAACAGCGGGCGCGGTATGGGCACGCTGTTCAGCGCGGGCAACATCCTCGCCGAAGACGGCACCGCCCAGATTCCCGACGCCTGGCGCACCGCCTGGGCATTCTATCATGACGGAATCTTTGGCGAGCAGCCCTTCATGCCCAGCGAAATCGTGGTCAGCACCGACGAATGGGGTAACGGCAACTCGTTCCAGACGGGCAAGATCGGCATGTTCAACATGCACCTGTGGTACATCCCCTGCTGTCTGGGCACGATCGTCGAAAACTGGGGCATCGCCGCCGTGCCTTCATACGAGGGCAATACCACCGCCAAGCTGCACGCCGACAACTTCCGCATCATGGGGACGACCGCACACCCCGAAGAGACATTCGAGGTGCTGCTGTATCTGACCACCGAACGCGGCGGCGAGCTGCTGCAAATCTATGGCGGTATGCCGGCGCGTGAGGCAGACCAGGCAGCCTTCTTCGAGACCTTCACGGCGAATTATCCTGATGATATCACCTGGGATGTCGTGACCAGCGCGCTCTCCTACGCCGATGTGCCGTCGCACGAAGGCAACCTGCCCAACTTCCCGGAGAGCAACGCGCGCATCGCCCAGTTCAAAAGTCTGCTGGAAAGCACGTCTGACCTCGACCTCGACGCCGAGATCGAGACTCTGCGTGCCGATCTGCAGGCGATCTTCGACCGCGCCGCCGCCTCTTCCTGATGGAAAGTCCCTCCCCTGCACCAGCCGGGGAGGGACTTTAAGGTAAGCGTGACAAGTTACAGGTGAGAAGTTACAAAGGAACTTGCAGGCAGATAAAATTGGAAAAATCTTGATGACAGCCACGACAACCCGAACGATGCACAGTGACCTGCACAGGCGGCGGATCATATGGGGCTGGTTGTTCCTGTCCCCCTGGATCGTCGGTTTCCTGCTCCTGTATTTAGTGCCGATGATCAGCTCGCTGGTCTTTTCATTTACCAACTTCGATTTGAGTCGTCCCAACGAGATTGAATTCGTCGGCTTGCGCAACTGGCAGGCGCTCTTTGCCGATCCCAATGTCGGCGCGTCGCTGGTGAACACCTTCCTTTATGGTCTGGTCGCGCTGCCGTTGAGCGTGATCATCCCGATAGGGGTGGCGGCGCTGCTGAACGATCAGCGTCTCTGGGGCAAGCAGATCGTGCGCACACTGTTCTATCTGCCCTTCATCGTGCCGACGGTCGCCTCGGCGTTCATCTGGGCGGGCTTTCTCAACGCGGAGTCGGGCTGGCTCAATCGGGCGCTGGCGCTGGTCGGCATCACCGCCCCCAACTGGCTCTATGACCCGCAGGTGATCTACCCCGGTTTGTTCTTCGTCAGCCTGTGGGGGATCGGCAACGCCGTCCTGATCACGCTGGCGGGCATGCAGACCGTCCCGACCGAATTGTACGAAGCCGCGCGCGTCGATGGCGCCTCACCCTGGACGCTCTTCCGTAAGATCACCCTGCCGATGATCTCGCCGGTCATCTTCTACAATCTGGTACTGACGACGATCGCGCTCTTCCGTTTCTTCGACGTGCCGTTCATGCTCAAGGGCAGCGGCGGCAACCCGGCGGGGACGACCTTGTTCTACAATATTTATCTGTACCGCGTCGCCTTTCCACAGCAGAATATGGGCTATGGATCGACGCTGGCATGGCTGCTGTTCGTGATCGCGCTGGTGGTGACGATCGCGCTGTTTTTATGGTCGCGTCGATGGGTCTACTATGCCAGCGGGGAGGTTGAATCTAGTCATTGATTTTATGTACATACGTGTGTTAAAACGTGGATATGTACACACCATCAGAGTTTGCCGAAAAAATTGGCGTCACCGTTCACACACTACAGCGATGGGATCGTGAAGGACGCTTGATTGCCAAGCGCACCCATACGAACCGGCGTTATTACACGGACGAGGACACATATCGGGTTTTAGGGGAATCGCCCCATACATCAAAAACAACAGTTGTTTATTGTCGTGTGTCAAGTGCAGCGCAAAAACCCGATCTTGTGAACCAAAGACGGATGCTTGAGCAATTCTGCGCCGCACGGGGTATCGCGGTAGACGAGTGGGTTGAAGAAATCGGCGGCGGCTTAAACTTCAAACGAAAGCGCTTTTTGGCAGTGGTAGATCGGATCGTGGCGGGTGAAATCGGGATACTCGTGATTGCACACAAAGACCGACTAGCGCGTTTCGGCTTTGCGCTTATCGAGCATCTATGCGAACAAGCGCGGTGTGAAATCGTCGTGCTAAATGCCGAGAGTTTGTCGCCTGAACAAGAGATGGTCGAAGACCTGATGACCATCGTTCGCTGTTTCAGTAGTCGGCTTTATGGCTTGAGGAACTATCGAAAATCCTTGAAGAAAGCGCTGGAAAATGATCCGCAGTCACCGCATCCGCCTCAACCCGACGCCTGAACAGGCGGTTTACTTTGCCAAAGCCGCTGGCACGCGCCGCTTTATCTTCAATTGGGGCTTGGCGGAATGGAAGCGTCAATACGATGCAGGCGAAAAGTCATCAGCGCTGGCGCTCAAAAAGCAGTTCAACACCATTCGTAAGGAACAGTTTCCCTGGTCATACGATGTAACCAAGTGCGTCATCGAGGGCGCGTTCAGGGACCTGGCGAGCGCCTTCAAAAACTTCTTCGAGGGGATCAAAAGCGGACGCAAGGTCGGGTATCCCAGGTTCAAACAGAAGAAGCGCAGTCGTGAGGGGTTCTATCTCGCTAATGACAAGTTCGACGTGTCGGGGCATTGGCTGAAAGTGCCGAAGCTCGGCTTGGTCAACATGGCGGAAAAGCTGCGCTTTGCGGGCAAAATCATGGCAGCACATATCACGCAAACAGCTTCATAGTGGTTTGTGAGTATCGCGGTCGAGATACCAGACACGCCCAAAAACCCGCCGCCGAAACAAGTCGGAATCGACTTGGGGATCAACCATCTGGCAACACTCAGCGATGGTAACGTGCTTGAAAACCAAAAGCCGTTGCGGTCGTTGTTGGGCAAGGTCAAGCGGTTGAACCAAGCGCTCAGTCGTAAGCATCGGGGAAGCAAGAACCGTGAGAAAGCGCGACTGAAGCTGGCGCGGATGCACTATCGGATTGCGTGTATCCGCGAAGACTATCTACACAAAGCCACCACATGGCTTGCCGGGACGTATGGGTTTGTCGGGGTGGAGAGTCTGCACGTCAAGGGAATGATGAAGAATCACAAGCTCGCGCAGGCATTGGGCGATGCAGCGTTTGGGACGTTTAGTCGCTTCCTTGCCACGAAAGTGCGCGCACGGGGCGGCAAAGTGGTAGCGGTCGGGCGATTCTACCCGTCGAGCAAGACCTGTTCAGGCTGCGGGGCAGTAAAAGCAACGATTGCGCTATCCGAGCGCACGTTCATCTGTCCGTCATGCGGCTTCACCCTTGACCGCGACCTGAACGCCGCAATCAATATTCTGAATGAGGCGCTACGACTGAGTGCAAGCGGCGCCTAAACCCCTTGCACCGTCCCCGGTACTGGCTAGGACGGGACGTAAAACTCGCCTGTGGACAGACGGTAAGACCAAACGCCTTTGGGCGGGCGGCACGACTGGATGAATCAGGAACAACCTCGATGTACACGTTTGTATACAAGAAAGGTAGCAGGATCAATGATGGGCATCCAACAAAATACCACACTGCGCGTACAGCGGCGCGGCGACCACACCCAGTCCTCGACGGTGCTGTTCCATCATGCGCGCCGCTATACCATCGCGGCGATCGTGACGCTGTTCGTCATGGTCGTGCTGCTGGTCTACCTGTCGCCGCTGGGCTATATGGCGGTGACGGCGCTGAAAAGCAGCACCCAGATCGTCAGTGGCACCCTGCTGCCCGTCTCGCCGCAGCAATATGAATACGAGGGCGCGGTCTACGACGTGTACAACGTGCCGACCGCCGACGGCGTGCGTCAATGGGCGCTGATCGTCGCCGAGCGCACCAGCAGTCAGTTCATCGACCCCGCCGCGCCGGAAGCCGGGTTGATCCCCTGGGAAGGACGCTGGCGCTCGCTGGAGCCAGTATCGGCGCTCGATCTGCAATGGGGCAACTTTGGCGAAGCCTACGAGCGCACCAACTTTCCCCGGATGCTGTTCAACACCGCCGCGATCGCGGTGATCGGGGTGATCGGGACGCTGGTCTCGTGCGTGCTGGTCGCCTATGGGTTTGCGCGCTTTCCGATCCCTGGCAAAGGGATTTTGTTCGTCGTGCTGCTCAGTACCATCATCCTGCCGCGTCAGGTGACGCTGGTGCCGACCTATGCCTTCTTCACGGCGCTGGGCTGGACGGGCACCTGGCTGCCGCTGCTGGTGCCGCACTTCTTTGCCAACGCCTACAACGTCTTTCTGCTGCGTCAGTATTTCATGACGCTGCCGCGCGAGCTGGACGAAGCGGCGATGATCGACGGCGCGGGTCCGCTGCAAATCCTGTTCCGGGTGATCATCCCGCAGGCACTGCCCGTGCTGGTGGCGGTGGCGCTCTTTCATTTTGTGTTCGCGTGGAACGATTACTTCGAGCCGCTGCTGTACCTGCTCAATGCGCCGGAGCTGCAGCCGATATCGGTCGGCTTACAACAATTCAACGACGTGTACTCGCGCGAACCCGCGATGCTGCAGGCGACCTCGATCATGGCGCTGGTGCCGCCTGTGGTGCTGTTCCTGCTGTCGCAGCGCGTGTTCATGCGCGGGGTGGTGGTGACGGGCGTGGATAAATAAAACCGGACCTGCATTATACTGAGCGCAATCCGACTTCAGACGGCGTGACTTCAGCATTTTTCGCCCACGCCATATCGATTATCTCAGGCTGCTGCCTTAAGCACGTATTGGCGCCCATCCCGCAGCGCGCGTACAATAACCGCCAATAAACCGGACAAGAGGCGCTCAGACGCGGGTTATGGCAGAAGGCTTATTCGACCAGCGTTACCGCTACGATTACATTTACCCGCGCGGGCGATCGGGCGAGACCTTGCGCGCCGTCGATACGCAGGACGGCGATCGCCCGGTCGTGATCAAACGTCCCGCCCCGCAGGACGCACCCCCGATCCGCGCCGGGCAGGAAGTCAGCATCCTCAACGAGCGCAAGGCGCTCACCCGGCTCGCCGCCCACCCGGTGGCGACGACTCTGCTCGGCGGCGGACAGTTCACCGTCGGCGGCATGGCGCACCAGTACATCGTCATGGAGCGCGCCGAAGGCACGATCGCCGCCGACCTGGTGTCCGAGCTGGCACAGCGCGGCGAACGGCTGTCCGAGCTGGAAATGCTGATCATCGTCGATGCGCTGCTCGACCTGCTCTACGCCGCGCATCAGCACGATATCGTCTACAACGACGTGGATGCCAAGCATCTGTTCTGGGATCGGGAACACTATCGCCTGAAGGTGATCGACTGGGGCAACGCCGTCTTTCTCGAAGGCGACGAGGTGACTGCTCAGGGTGTCAGCCGCCAGAGCGACGTGCAGCAGGCGGGCGAGCTGCTCTACTCGATGATCACGGGCGGCGGACGTGCCGACGTGCCCCGCGACGCCCGCGACGACTTTCGCGTCGATCTCGGTGATGACGACGCGCGGGTCTCGCCGCGCCTGGCTGCCATCGTCAGCCGCGCGCTGCACCCCAATCCGCGTCTGCGTCTGGGATCGATCGCGGAGCTGCGCCGTGAACTGACCGATCTGCGCCTGCCCCTGGAGCGCGAGCGCAGTGCCGTCGTCTCGCGCGCCAGCGAGCGCCTGCGCCGCGAGCTTAGCAAGGAAGAGCTGACAGGGCTGGTCAAGGCGCTCGAACCCGCGCTGGCGATGGATCCGGGTTATCCGCCCGCGCGCCAGGTCTATCAGGAAGTCGTAAATCGTCAGGGCGATCTGGAAGTCGCCGCCGACCTGGACGCCGCGCGCATTTACCTGGAGAGCGGCGCCTGGTCGCGGGCGATCCCGATCCTGGACGACCTGCGTCCGCGCGCGCGTGGTGCGCTGGCGGCGTTGATCGGCTTGCTATCGGACTGGGCACGGCTGCTGATCGATGCTGATGCCAGCTCGACACCGACGATCGACACGGCGATCGCACAGCTTTTCGACGGCGATCTGATGAACGCGGCGCAGCGTCTGCTCACCGAGACGCCACCCGACGCCGACAGCGGCGCGCTCTATCTGCTGCTGGCGGAACGAATCTCGGCGCACTCGCCCGACATTCTGCTGCTGCGTCCGAATCTGTTTCGCCTGGACAGCGCGCTGGCACAGCTCGACGCCGAAGGGGTGGCGGTCACGGAGCCGCGCGCCTTTCTGCGCGACATCACCCGTGACCTCGACGCGCTGGCGAGCGGTGGCGCGTCCAGCCTGATCGCGCAGCGCGACGGCTATCGCGCCCTGGTCGATCAGATGACCGCGCTCAACAAATTTTTAGGCACCGTGCGCACGCAGCACCAGCTCGCCAACCGTCGCCTGCCCTTGTCGTCGCTCGACCGCGCCATCAACGCGACGATGGCGCTGGCGGACAACATGCACATCATCGGCAAGCAGGCGACCGGCAGCCCCCGCGACGCGCTCGCCGCCCTCGACGGCAGCCGCGCCATCGATCCGACCAACCGCGCCTGGGACGGAGTACGTCGGCTGCTCGATCGATTGTACGAGCTGCTCGGCTCGTACCAGACCTATGTGCCGATCGCCGACGGCGGCGATCTGGCGGGCTGGTTCAACGACGCGCGCTCCGATCTGGCGCCGTTCGTCGAGCGGCTGTTCGATGAGGTGCTGGTCGGGATGACCCTGGGACTCAAGCTGGCGAGCGCGGCATGGGAACAGTATGCCGACGCCGCCATCCAGGGCGATCGCGTGGGCGCGATCACCGCGCTGACCACGACCCTGGACGCCATCAGCACGGTGGCGCCCGCGCTGGCGGTGTGGCTGAATCAACTGCGCTCGCTGGTGAGCAATGCCAGCTATGTCGAGCGGCACGCGCTCTACGGCGGACTCGGTCGCGCGCTCGCCGACGGCTGGGAGCAATTCGACCGGGGCAAGCTGACCAACGCCGAACAGCTCGGCGCCCAGGCATACGACATCGCCCGCTCGGACATCGAACGCGGGGCAGCGCGTCGTCTGCGCGATCTGACTACGATCGTGCGCGAATGGATTGAGCGCGGCGGCATCACCGACAAGACTCGCGCCCAGGCGGCGCTGATGCAGATCGAGCTGCTGTACACCCCCGACGAGATCACCGCGCGCGACCAGTTCGCCGCGCATATGCCCAGCAAAGATACCTATCTGCGCGCGATGGGTAAGGGACTGATCGAGCCGCTGGCGCGGACGAGTACGGCAGCGGTGCGCGTGCTGTTCGCCAACGTCGCGCTGTTGGGCGCGCTCGACGCACACGACGATCAGCTCGACGATGCCGATTTCTGGCGCGCGGTCGCGGTCGAGGTACTGCCGACCAGCGCCGACGTGCATCCGCTGGCTGCCACGCTGACCGGATTCATCCAGCGGCGGCGCGACCTGCTGGCGGCGGCGGCGCTGCTGAACAGCATCAGCGGCGCGCACGCCCTGCCCGCGCTCGATCGGTCGCGCGCCGCGCTGGAAGAGAATCCGCAATCCCGGCTGCTGGCGTCGGGGACGCACAGCCTGCGCGAGGTGGCGGCGGCGCTGCGCGACTGGTCGGACGGGGAGTTTCGCGCGGCGGGCAACAAATTCGAGAACGCGCTGCGGGCGGTGGACGAGATCGAGACCAGCGCCAATATCACCCTGACGGTCTACCGCGCCTGGCTGATGAGCCTGATCGGTGCCACAGCCGATCTGCACGCCGGATCGCGCAAGCTGGCGCAGATCGTCGAGCGGCGCGATGGCGATGCGCAGACCGTCGCGCTGCAAATTCACCGCGAACAGGTGAACGTGACCGAGCGCGCCATTGGCACAGCCTACACCAGCACGCTGCGACAGTGGCGCGATACCTTCGAGACCTTCCTGGCTGCCTACAGCGACACCGCCCGACGCAGCGCGCGGCTGGCGCGCTTCAACGACCTGTTTCGCGCCATGTTCATCGACCGTCATCCCGCCTATCCGCTCTACCGTCACTGGTACGACCTGACCGAGGCAGCGCCGGAATACCCGCCGCCGCCGACCGATCAGCCCGTGCCCGCGATCGCCGATGGCGCCGACGACGACCTCGAACCGCCGCCCTATGTGCGGCTGAACACGCCCGAAGATGACGCGGATGAGGCGCGTGCCGCGCGCGGACGCCGTTTCCCGGTGCTGCGAGTGGGCGGCGCGCTGGTCGCGCTGGCGATGCTGATCGTGGCGATTGTGTTGTTCACGCGCGGCGGTGGGGCGCCTGGTGCAGAGGCGGCGCTCACCAGCCCATTCGTCCTCGCCGCCGTGACCGACGAAGCGAGCGATCCAGCCACCGCCGTGCCCTCTCAGACGCGGCGTCCACCGACCCGCACCCCCAATATCGATGCGGGCATCGAGATCGCCGCCGCTACCCTGCCGATCGCCTTTCCGACCGCTGTCGCGCCGACCCTGACGCCGCTGCCGTCGCTGACGCCGATCCTCCCGACCGCCGCGCCGACGCTGACCCGCACCCTGGCGCCCAGTGCCACCCCCTCGCAGACCTACACGCCCAGCCCGACCCCGCCGCCGACCGAGACGCTCACCCCGTCGCCGCCGCCCGACGGCGTGCGCGGCGAGCAGGACCTGCTCGATCTGATCGGGTCGGTCTCCGCTCCGGGGGCGTCGGGGTCAAATGCGGCAGCAGGATGGGATGAGACGATCTTCTCGCGCGTCGTCGAGGCGGAGGTGTGGCGGCTCGGAGTCGGCGCGGCAGAACCGGGCGCGGACATCCTGATCCCAGTGCCGCTCGATCTGCTCGAAGGGCGCTATGGTGCCGACGCCGCCACTCGGATTATGCGGCTGGTGGCGGAGGTCGAGCTGGTCACCTACAATCCGCCGCTGGTGCTGGATCAACAGGTCTATTTTGGGCTGCTGCTCAGTCCGCCCGACGCGCCCGCCGACGGCATCGGCGTGCAGATCGCGCTGGCACAGCCGGGCGCGTTCAATATCGGACAGCGCCGCGAGGGTGCCGCCGGGGTCGATGTGCAGCGCTCGATCGGCAGCCAGATCGCCCGCATTCGGCTGGAGCTGGATCGCAATTCCGGGCTGCTGGCGTTCTACGTCAACGAGGAACAGATCGGCATCCCGCTGAGGCTCGATGCGCCGGACGCGCCGCTGCTGCCCGTGTTGTTCGTGCGGCGCGGTGGGGTGATCGTGCATGTCAATCGCTGGCAGGTGACGCTGCGATGAACAGTGTGCCACGCATCCTGATCGCCGAAGACGATCCGGCGTCGCAATACATCCTGCGCTACATGCTCGACGCCGAATATGCGCTGACTCTGGTGGCGGATGGCATCAGCGCGATCGAGGCGCTGCTGGCTGATCCCTTTGACCTGGTGCTGCTCGACATCGGCTTGCCGCGTGCCAACGGACTGGAAGTGCTGGCGCATTTACGCGCGCAGCCCATGCAGCTGCCGCCGCCCGTGATCATCATTTCCGCCTTCAACGACCGCGACATCGTGATCCAGGCGCTCCATCTGGGCGCCAACGATTACGTCACCAAGCCGTTCGATCTCGAAGTGCTGCGCGCCCGCATCGAGATGCAGATCGGCTTGCAGCGTTTTGCCGCCGAACAGCAGTCGGCGATCGAGGCGTTGATCGTCACCCGTGACACCCAGCAGAAGCTGTGCCGGGTGATCAGCCACGACATCAAAAGCCCGCTCACCAACTTTCGCATCGGGCATTACATGCTGCGTGAGCTGGCGAGCGAGAGTCGAGAGGTGGTGCGCGTGCTGGACAATATGGAGCTGACGCTGATCTCGGTGGTGGATATGGTGCAGGTGTTCGTCGATGCTATCGAGTCGCAGCAGCTCCGTCCGCATTTCGCGCTCGTGGAGGTCGAGCGACTGGCGCGCGACGTGATCGGACAGCATCAGCTCATCGGCGAACGCAAAGCGATTGTGCTGTCCAGCAGCATTCCCTCTGCCACCCTGTGGGGTGACGCCAGATTGCTCAACCAGGCATTGAGCAATCTGGTCAACAACGCGCTAAAATTCAGTACATTCCAGACCGAGGTGCGGCTGCACGGCGAAATGCGCGGCGATCGCTATCGTTTCAGCGTGATCGATCAGGGTCCGGGTATCCCACCTGCAGAACGCGACTCGCTCTTTGGCATGTTTGTCAAGCTGCGTAACCGACCGACGGGGGGGGAGAGCAGCAGCGGACTGGGACTGTGGATCGTCCGCCAATTGATCGAGCTGCATCATGGCAGCTACGGAGTCGACGCGGCGCCTGGCGGCGGATCGATCTTCTGGATCGAGGTGGGGTGTGCCACCCCGGAGCAGATCGCGGCGCCCTTCACCCCACTGGACGTTTTAGAAACAGGGCAGACCTGGTGACCTCGACCACGATCACGCCGTGCTGATTGCGTCCGAGGTGCGTCAGCGTGATAATCCCGGCGTCAGGACGCGACTTGCTCTCGCGCGCGGCGACCACCGTCGTCTCGGCGTAAATGGTATCGCCGTGAAAGACGGGCGCCGGGTGCCGGACGGATTCGTATCCCAGGTTGGCAACGATCGTCCCCTGGGTGGTGTCCGCGACGCTGATCCCGACCACCAGGCTCATCGTCAGCAAGCCGTTGACGAGCCGCTGTCCATATTCCGTGCGCGCGGCGAAATGGGCGTCGATGTGCAAGGGCTGTTGATTCATCGTCAGCGCGCAGAACAGGCTGTTGTCCGCCTCGGTGATGGTCTTGCCGAGCGCATGGGGGATGACCATGCCAGGGGTGAGTTCGTCGTAGTATTTGCCTGACATCGATCTGCATCCTGAAGGCAATATGAGCGAAAGAGGCTATTCTATATGCGTCTGTTGATCGGCACCAACAACCCCGGCAAGCTGCGCGAATACGGCGAGATGTTCGCGTCCGATGCCGCGCTGCACGGCGTGACCATCGTCAGACTGGACGAGATCGGCTTGGGCAATTTCGACGTGGACGAGCCGTATGACACCTTCGAGGACAACGCCCGCCACAAGGCGCGCGCGTTCGCGGCGCGATCCGGGGTACGCGCCATCGCCGACGACTCGGGCTTGATAGTCGATGCCCTCGGCGGACGCCCCGGCGTGTACAGCAAGCGTTACGCGCCCGGATCGGATGCCGACCGCATCGACAAGCTCTTGCGCGAGCTTGCCGACGTGCCCGCCGAGCGGCGCACGGCGCGATTCGTGTGCGTCACCGTCGGCGCGGCGCCGGACGGGTCGATCATCGAGGCGCGCGGCGAGGTCGAGGGGACGATCGCTTTTGCGCCGGGCGCGATCAGCAACGGATTCGGCTACGATCCGATCTTCGTGCCGACGGGCTACGATGTGGTATTCAGCGCCATTGCGCCGGAACAGAAGAATCGGCTCAGTCATCGCGGGCTGGCGCTGGCGGCGCTGCTGCCGAGGCTGCGCGGGTGGGTGCGCGGTTAGCGGCGGAAAAATTCAGGCGAGCGCGTTGGCTGTCCATACTGTGCCGCTTCATCCTCCAGCACACGCAGGATCGCCTCGGTGTACTGTTCCAGCTCGACCCGGAAGGCGCGATCGTCAGGCTCATTGGAGAGCGGACTGATCGCATCGGCTGCCTCAAGATTCTCCAGACTCAGCTCGAAAATACTTATGAGGCGATCAAACTGATAGACCAGCGTCATGACGAAGAACAGCAGGGCGATCCCGGCAGCGGTCAGGCTGATCACCAGCAGAATCGGGCTAATCGAGCACAAGTCATTCGGGTCGCACACGGAGTTCATCACGTGCAGCACTCCCGCTAGGGAGACAGTGATGCCCGCCACCAACAGCGATGTCGCGCTGATTAGACTGCACTGGACGGCAACCGTCTGGTAGCGCCGAATGTTGTATATAAAGAAGATGCGCGCGTCGTTCAACAGATGGTGATTGATGATCGCATACAAGGCTTCATCCGTCTCGCGGTCGTTGGCGAGAAACATCGGTTGTGCAGTCGAGGTTTTTGAGCCTGCCTCTGCTGCATCTGTACCCAGATTGAGGTTTGCCGCGCGTTCACTGAGCAGATATCTGCGCGTGATCGCGTCGCGCTCCTGGCTGTAGGGAGAGAGCCGCGCCAGGTATCGAAAGTACTCGCGGCGGAGAGCCTCAGCCTTCCGGCGGCTGTCAAGATAGCGCGGATAGGCAGGTTCACGTTTCATAATTGTGACGAGATAGAGTACCGACAGCGTAAGCGCTAGCGCACCAGGAGCGGTAAACCGGGTCAGGGTCGGATTCACAAAAACCAACCATAGGGCGAGGCTTCCCATTGCAATGATGGCGATGACCAGCACGGCATAACCCAATTGCCCCAGACGAAAGCTGTTTTGTGCGGCGGCGGCGGCGTAATCGCGCTGGCGAAACAAGGGCAGCAGGTCATGTTCCAAATGATCGATATCACTGCTGATGCTGCGACGCGCTTCGGAGCGCAGCGTTTGCATCAGCGCCGTGAGATCGTCTTTTGGGATTAGCTGAAAATTGGTATTGAGCTGTTTGAAGCGCAGCTTTGGCAGCAGACGAACCAGCTCGTGCCACGCGCTGCGGTGGCGGGTGTCCTGAAACGAGCGCGTGACGAGCGTTGTTCCGGCTGGCGGCGTCGGCGGCGGGTTGTATTCCGGCACCGGGAACGCGCTGGCTACCACGCGGAAGCCCCATTCGGCGGCGCGTAAGTCGGGATCGGCGCACTGTACATCGGGTACGGCGTGCGCGATTCGCCCGTGCGATGCGCCGAACAGCGGACGCAGATCGTCCGACGGCGATCCGGTGCGGTTGTACATCAGCGGCGGCACCGCCTCCATGCCCCATTCGCAGACATTGCCGCGCAGATCGTGCAGATCGGGCGCGTCGGGCGGGAAGACGCCGACGGCGGCGATGCCGATCCCGGTCTCCAGCGTGTTCGCCGGATTGTCCCCGGTCTGGCGCAGGTCGATGCGCGCCATGATCGCCGCGCGCTCGTTCACGGTCGGCAGACGCACGGGCAGCCCGGTCGTGTCCGCCAGCCAGGTACAGAACAGCATCGCCTCGCTCCAGGTGACCCCGGTGATCGGCTGATTGCTGTTGGTGCCGCCGGATCGCAGCGCGACATCCTGACGCAGCGCGCCAAACTGACGCTCTGTCGCTGTGCGTGGGTCGAAACGCGGATCGCCGCGCGTGTCATTGATGAACGCCTGATACTGCGCGATCGTCACCGGATAGCGCGCGACCTGGAACGATCCGGCAGCGCTGATCACATCCACCCAGGCGATATCGGGCACACCGTCGCGCACGCCTACCCCCGCACGGGTATCGCCCAGGATCGCCAGCGTCAGCCCGATCTCACGGCGGCGCTCCGGCGCAATCGCGCGATCCGCGATCTCGTCCAAAAAGCGATCGCTCTCCGAGCGGATGAACGCCAGCACCGACGCGCCCGCGTTCCAATCGCGCCGGGCGATCATGGCGTTGACCTCGGCATTGCGGCTGTTCGACCACAGATATTCTGAATTATGCGCGTGCGCCTCCCATTCGGCGGCGGCGCGCCTGACCGCATCCTGCAAACGCAGATCCCCCGCCGCCTCGTCGATCCACGACACCAGCCGCCCCCACCCGCGAAAGAGCGCCTCGTGCGCCACCTCGATCGTCGGCGCGTTGTCCTGCCCGCTGCCGCCGATCAGCAGCCGCCGCGCGATGAAGCGGTCGATCAGCGTGTGCGCCGCCGCGTCGCTGTCGAACTGTGCCAGCCGCGCGCGGGCGCGCGTCGGCACCCCGCGATCATCGATGCGGATCAATTCCTGAAACACGCGCGCCAGCGCCGCCTGGGAGTCGCTGTCGAGCGCGTCGAAGGCGTCATCCGCGCGCTTGGCGATCGCCCCCTGCACCGCGCCGATGGCGGTGTATGCCGCGCGCGTCAGCACCGTCGCGCCCGCCTCGATGGTCTCGTCGTACAGCTCATCCAGCGCGAACGCCATCAGCGCCAGTGCGCCGGGATCGCTGCCCGTGTCGTGCAATATACGCGCGGGCAAGCCGTCCTCGAAGGTCAGTCCGGCGCGCTCCGCCGGACGGGTGATTATCTCGTAGAGCGCGCCCTGCCCCGGTGCCGACAATGTGTACAGCCCCTCGTTGAGCAGGTGCGCCAGCGGCTCGATGGCGATCACCCGGTCGGTGAAATCCGCCCGCAGCGTGATCAGCACACGGGCGCGCGGATGCGCCGCCAGCCGCTCCAGTACCGCGATCGCGTCGGCGCGCGCCACGTCGCCCGCGACGGTGATCAGCTCCTCGAATTGATCGACGAAAAACAACAGCTCCGCCCCCGCCGCACGATCGGCAAGCACAGCGTTGACCATACCGTCGAGTGCTGCCGGGTCAGCCGCCAGCGCACGCGCCAGCTCTTCCGGGTCGGCATAGGGGGTCTGCACGACTTTGATGGTGCGATCCGCCAGCGCGATCAGCGGATCAGCGCCCAGCTCGCCCGGCGTGAAGCGCACGATCACCCAATCGCGCGATCCGGGGATCACATCGGCGCGCAGCTTGGGGATGATACCCGCGCCGACCAGCGACGATTTGCCCGACCCCGATGCGCCGACGATCGCCACGAATCGGCGCTCAGCCAGCAGCCGGATCACGTCGGCAGTCTCGCCTGATCGCCCGAAATAGATCGGCTCGTCGGCTTCGGTGAAGGCACGTAAGCCGGGAAAGGGCGATCCTTGCCACAGGGGCAGCGCGGACGCGGCATCCGATCGGGACGCGACTTTTTGCGGCAGCGGGCGCGTCAGCACCAGCTCGATCGTCTGTTTGAGGTGGCTTTCGACATCGCGGCGGAACTGGTCGATGCTGGCGTAGCTGTGGGTGCCGCGCAGGAAGCGCCTGCCGCTGTCTGCCAGGAAAAAATCGCCCTTGAGGAAGGCATTCAGACGATCGAACTGTTCGGTTTTGGCGCTGCGATTGGGATCGTCCAGGGTGATCGTGACCGGCTCGGTCTTTTTGTAGAACAGCACGAATGGCGGATAGCCGCCGTTGGCTTCGGCGGCGCGCACGCCGTCCATCATCTCGAAATGGGTGCCCGACTCGTAATGCTGTCCGTCAAAATCGAGCGGCGATCCTAGCTTTGACCAGAAGATGATCAGCACGATGTCGCAGTCGGCGGGGCGGGACAGACCGAGATCGATCGCCTGCTGCGGCGGCATCGACAAAAACATCGCAGCGGGCGAGTCGGGGTCGTCCCATGAGACGACCTCCAGCGTGACGCGCTCGCGCAGGCTGTCGCTGTAGCCTAAGCCCTCGACGATCGAGCGCACCAGACGGCGTTCGTAGGGCACGTCGCCCGGCGACGATAAAAAGATGCGTACTGCGCGTGTGTCCGCCATGAGAGTCCCCAATGATGGTCAGCGGGCATTATGGCGCTCAGGCGGCGGACGCGCAACTTTTATTCGGCGGGGGCGTAGCGGATCGGCGGGTAGCCGTAGCGCGCTTCCCATTCCGCACGCAGGATGCCCATAGCGTGCATGTCGTAGTACACGCCATCGCGGTAGACGAACGCGCGCGCCGTCCCCTCCAGGACAAAGCCGACTTTCTCGTATACCCGGCGCGCGGCGTCGTTGTACGCCATCACCTCCAGCCCGACTCGGTTCAGATTCATCTCCAGAAAGGCATATTTGAGGATGACGCGCACCGCATCGGTGCCATAGCCGCGCCCCTGTTGACCTGGATCGATCGCCAGGATCAGCATTCCGTGCCGCGCCTGCCAGAACAGGTTGGTCATGACCACAAAGCCGACCAGGTGGTCGTCGTCGCGGCGGCGCACCGCGAACGGGTAGCCTTCTTCTTTCTCGATAATGTCATCAAACCAGCCCTGCACGTCGCTGTCCGCGCTGGGGTAGACCATGCGCCGACGCAGATTGCGCTGAAAAGCAAGATCGTGCGACCAGCGCGACATCGCTGTCATCTCGTCTTTGTCAGCGCGTGCCAGTGTGACCTGATCGCCTTGTAAAAGTTCACTGCCTAAAAAGTGCGCCATGCGCTATATCCTTACTGAGAATCAGGTAGCTATCATCAAGGTTTGTGAGAACGTTCATTATTGTAACATCGCATCCTGTTTTATAATCGTTTCGATGCAGGATGTAAATTGGATCGATCTCAATGCCGCTCTCACAGCTGACCGATACTGAAACACACAGCGAACTCGATAATTTTTTCGCGCTCACACTCAATCTGTGGTGTGTCATCAGCGCTGACGGTATGTTTCTCAGGTTGAATCGGCAGTGGGAGGATCTGCTTGGCTATGATTTGGACGGACTGCAAGGGCGGTCACTGCTCGATTATCTGCATCCTGACGATCTGACCGCGACCCTCGCCGCACTGACCCGCTTACAGATGCAGGGCACCGTCCTCGATTTCAGCAACCGCTGTCGCTGCAACGATGGCAGCTTTCGTCATCTCGAATGGCGCGCCCAGGCACACGGTGACACGATCTATGCCACCGCCCTCGACATCACTGCGCGTATAGCGTTGGAGGCGCAGGATGCCCATTATCAGGCGATCGTCACGACCCTGACCGAGGGCGTGATCATGCGTGATCACGAGGGCAGGATCCAGACCTGCAACCCGGCAGCGGAACGCATCCTCGGCTTGACACGCGAACAGGTGATCGGACGGAGCTCGTTGGATCTGGTCTGGCCCTCGGTGCATGAAGATTATTCGCCATTTACCTGGGAGACGTATCCGGGAGTGATCGCGCTCCAGACGGGGCAGCCGGTCGGCAATGTGGTCATGGGCGTGCATAAACCTGATGGTGATGGCAGCTACACCTGGATTCTGCTCAACACGCAGCCGCTGTTTCATCCAGGCGAGACGCAGCCTTATGGGGTGGTGGTGTCGTTTACCGACATCACCCAGGTACGCAATCTGAAAGCCGAGCGAGAACGTATGGCGCTGTTGAACGAATTCATCACCAATACCTCGCACGAGCTGCGCACTCCCCTTGCCATCATCGCCACCAGCACCTATCTGATGGCACGGAGCGACGACAAAGCGGTGCGACAGCAAAAAGGGGAACAGGTCGATCGGGAGATCGCCTATCTCAGCACCATCATCGACCAGCTCCATCAGGTGGCACGACTCGATCGCCTGACCGACTTCGAAAGTGTGGCGATCGGGCTGTACGACCTGGTGTCGGAAGTGGTGCTGAGCTATCCGGTGCTGCGAGTCGAGATGATCGACTCGACAGCGGCGGATCGGATACGGATCGACGGCAGCCCGACGTACATCGCGGTCGCTCTGCGCCATTTGCTCGCCAACGCGGTTCGTTTTTCAGACGACGACAGCCCGATCATGGTGCGGATGGCGCGCGTGGACAGGGAGGTCGTGGTCGATGTGATCGATCACGGTGTGGGCATCGCCGAGGAACATCTGGATCGTGTCTTCGAGCATTTTTACAAAGTAGACAGTGCACGCGCGCGCACCAGCGCTGGCGCGGGCATGGGCCTGACCATCGTCAAGCGTATCATGCAGCTGCATAGCGGACGGGTGACGGCACAGAGCGAGGTTGGCAGCGGCACCATCATCCATCTGCATTTTCCGGCGCTGGATGAGTAGAGCGCCGCGAAGGGAAAAAACGGGGAAATATTGAAGAGGAAGACGCGAAGGCGCGAAGACGATCTATAATTATGTACTCTTCTTTTTCCCTGTCTTTTCTCTTTTCCCCCGTGTCCTCCTGGTCAATCTTTCCAGAACACACAACTGCGCCTGGGTCGTACTCGACTCACATTCCTGACCCCTTGTTATGAATCACGATATGTTGTCCTTTGCGTTCGTTCGGTCACTCTGTATAATAGCGTTCGCATACTCGCACATCGTCTGAGGAATCGTCCGTGATTGATCCGAATAAGCCAGGATTGGGTGACACTGAAGGGCTGGAGGCGGGCGCTTCAGTGGATGCGGTGGATGTCAGCACCCATCCCCAGTCAGCCGAGGCTACAATGACCGCCGAACAAGCGATTGACGCGCAGCCGCACGACGCCCCCGCGCCGGACGCTGCCGAGCCACCGGCTGCTGCTGAACCAACGGAAGCGGCGGTCTCCCCCGTCGTCCCGGAGGACGTGGCTGAAACGGCTGAACCGAACGAGAACATCGCCGCACCGATCGACGAGAGTCCGGTCGAAGACAAGCTCACCGAAGACAAGCTCACCGAAGACAAGCCCGCTGAGGACAAGCCCACCGAAGACAAACCCGCCGAAGACAAATCCGCCGAAGAAGCTGTTGGCGGCTTGCGCACGGGCATGTTGGTCGAGGGCACCATCGCCGCCACCTCCCCCACCCAGGTGCTGATCGACGTGGGTGAAGGGCGCCAGGGCATGATCCCGACTGGCGAACTGGAGCGTATGAACCGCCCCACACTCGATGCGCTGCGCGTCGGAGAGGCGGTCACGGTCTACGTCGTCAAGGCGAAGGATCACAACGGCAACCTGATCCTCTCGATCAACCGTGCCATCGAGGAAAAGGACTGGCAGGACGCCGAGGATTACCGCCGCTCACAGGAAGTCTACGAGTCGCGTGTCGCGGGCTACAACAAAGGTGGGCTGATCGTCCGCTTTGGGCGGCTGCGCGGCTTTGTCCCGCAGAGCCAGATCGCGGCAGAACGGCGCATCGGCGCGTCGGAGGAACAGCTCGGCGGCATGGTCAACGAACCGATCATGGTCAAGGTGATGGAGGTCGATCGCGGTCGCAACCGTCTGATCCTGTCCGAGCGCGCCGCCACCCGTGAATCGCGCGAAAAACGCAAAGAGAGCCTGATCTCGCAGCTCACTGTCGGGGAGACCCGTGATGGGCGCGTCGTCAGCCTGGAAGACTTTGGCGTGTTCGTCGATATTGGCGGTGCCGAAGGGCTGGTGCATCTGACCGAGCTGTCCTGGCAGCACGTCACCCACCCGCGCGATCTGGTGCAGGTCGGGCAGACCGTGCGCGTCGAGGTGATCAGCATCGACAAGGACAACAAGCGCATCGGCTTGAGTATGCGCCAGTTGGAAGCCGATCCCTGGGATCGCATCGCCACCACCTTCACCATCGGACAACTGGTGCAGGGGATGGTGACCAAGCTGACCAAGTTTGGCGCTTTTGCCCAATTGGTCGATCTGCCGGAGATCGAGGGGCTGATTCACATCTCGGAATTGTCCGACAAGCGCGTCGCGCATCCGCGCGAGGTCGTCAACGAAAATGATAAGCTGACGCTGCGCGTGGTCAAGATCGACATCAAGAGCCGCCGTCTGGGGCTGAGTCTCAAGCGCGTCAACTCGGCGGAATACCTCGATCTCGATTGGTCGCTGTCGATGGGTGAGAGCCTGTCGGCTGCGGACACAGCAATGTTTGCCGATGTCGTGCCGTCGGGGGATGACGGCGGGACGGCGGATGTGCTTCCCGCGCCCGATGCCGTCACAGCGCCCGATCAGCCGATCGAGAGCGACCTGAGCGCGTCGGGCGATGATGTGCAGCCAGAGGTGCAGATGATTGAAGACAATGCTGCGCCGACCGATGATGACCAGCCGTTCGATGACCAACCCGTTGACGAACAATTCGTCGATGATGCACCGTCAGCGGATGAAGAACAATTCGTCGATGATGCACCGTCAGCGGACGAAGACCAACCCGTTGACGAAGAACAACCCGTCGATGATGCACCGTCAGCGGACGAAGACCAACCCGTTGACGAAGAACAACCCGTCGATGATGCACCGTCAGCGGACGAAGAACAACCCGTCGATGATGCACCGTCAGCGGACGAAGACCAGATTTAACGCAGCAGCTTGCGCCGCGCCCGCTGTCCCTAAGGTGGAAGAGCAGGCTGAATGTGAGGGGCACGATCATCGTGCCCCTTTGTGATCCTACACTTATGGATAGGCTGATTCTTGCAAAGAATTTACGCGATGCTCACGGAATAGACCAGGTGCCCGGCGTGACTGTGCTATAATCGACCGTAGGGTTTATATCGTCGTTTATGATTCGTCGGAAGTTGAATAGAGGTCGGTCGTTTCCGATCGGCAACGGAGGATTTTGCATCGTGCCGAGCAAAATGGAACGCTTCACGCAGCGAGCGCGGCGCGTGTTGAGCTTAGCCCAGGAAGAAGCGGAGAAGCTGCAACACAATTACATCGGCACCGAGCATCTGCTGTTGGGTTTGATCCGCGAAGAAGGCGGAGTCGCCGGGCGCGTGCTGCGCGAACTCGGTCTCGATATGCGCCGTGTCGAAGATATGGTCGAGCGGCTGACGCGCGCCACCCCGCGCACCGGCTCCAGCCAGCCAGAGTTGTCTCCTGGCACCAAGCGCGTACTGGAACTTGCCGTCGATGAAGCCCGGCGGATGGGTCATCATTACATCGGCACCGAACACCTGCTTTTGGGTCTGGTGCGCCTGACCGATGGCGTGGCGATCGACATTCTCCGAAAACTGGAAGTCAATCCCGAAGAGGTGCGCCGCCAGACGCGCCGGGTGTTACAGGAGAGTCCCGTGCAAAATACCACGCCCCCCCCCGAAGAGCCACGCCCTGCACGTCCATCGCGCAAAGAAGGCAAGACGCCACTGGTCGATCAATTGGCGACCGATCTCACGGCGCTGGCAGCGGAAGGCAAGCTCGACCCAGTGGTCGGGCGCGAGACCGAGATCGAACGTGTGATCCAGGTGCTCAGCCGCCGTCGCAAGAACAATCCCGCTCTGATCGGCGAGCCTGGCGTCGGCAAGACCGCCATCGTCGAGGGGCTGGCACAGCGCATCGTCAATGGCGAGACGCCCAAGCCGCTGCTCGGTAAGCGCGTCCTCCAGCTCGATGTCGGCTCGCTGGTGGCGGGCACGATGTATCGCGGTCAGTTCGAGGAACGCCTCAAGCGTGTGATCGAAGAGCTGAAGTCGTCTGACAGCATTCTCTTCATCGACGAGGTGCATATGCTCGTCGGCGCGGGGTCTGCGGGCAGCAGTGTCGATGCCGCCAACATTCTTAAGCCCGCTTTGGCGCGCGGTGAGCTTCAGTGCATTGGCGCGACCACGCTGGACGAATATCGCAAGCACATCGAGAGCGACGCGGCGCTGGAGCGGCGTTTCCAGCCGATCATCGTCAACGAGCCGTCGATCGAAGAAGCCAAAGAAATTCTCCAGGGCATCAAGGGTCCGTATCAGGATCATCACAACGTCGAGATCACCGACGAGGCGATCGAGACGGCAGTTGACCTGTCGGCGCGCTATGTGCCGGATCGCTTCCTGCCAGACAAGGCGATCGACCTGATCGACGAGGCATCCGCCCGGCTGCGCATGTACAAGAGTCCCGAAGCCGCCCAGGTACGCCGCGCCCAGCAGGAATTCCAGCAGGTCGAGGACGACATCAAGCTGCTCGAAGAAGACGGCGCCTTTGGCGACGAGATCGACCGTCTGCGCACACAGCGCGACAGCCTCAGCGCCACGCTCAATGCCTTTCGCTCCAACTGGAATGAAAAGACTCAGCAGCCGCGCCTCGGTGCTGAAGACATTGCCGAAGTCGTGGCGATGTGGACCGGTATCCCCACCATGCGCATCGCGGGTGAGGAGAGCGAACGCCTGATGCACATGGAAGACGCCCTGCATCAGCGCATCATCGGGCAGAACGAAGCGATCGACGCCATCAGCAAGGCGGTTCGTCGTGCCCGCGCCGGGTTGAAAGACCCGCGCCGCCCGATCGGGTCGTTCATGTTCCTGGGACCCACCGGTGTCGGCAAGACCGAGCTGACCAAGACGCTGGCGGAATTCCTGTTCGGCAGTGAAGACGCGCTGATTCAGCTCGACATGAGCGAATTCATGGAGCGTCACTCGGTGGCGCGTCTGGTCGGGGCGCCTCCTGGCTATGTCGGCTACGAGGACGCGGGACAATTGACCGAGGCGATCCGTCGCCGTCCCTACAGCATCGTCGTCTTCGATGAGATCGAAAAAGCGCATCCTGAAGCCTTCAATATGCTGCTGCAGGTGATGGAAGAAGGCACGCTGACCGATGCGCGTGGTCGCCGCGTCGATTTCCGCAACGCGCTGATCGTCATGACCAGCAACGTCGGCGCCGATACCATCAAGCGCGGCTCCGGTCTCGGCTTCAACGCCCCGCGTGATGAAGCCAGCGACGACAAGACCAGCTACGCCGATATGCGCAAGAATGTGACCGAGCAGCTTCGGCGCGTCTTCCGCCCTGAATTCCTGAACCGCGTCGATGCGACCATCGTCTTCCGCGCGCTGACCCGCCCCGAAACCAAGCAGATCGTCGATCTGGAGCTGAACAAAGTCCGCGAGCGGCTGGTCGAACACGCGATCACGCTCGATGTCACCGACCTGGCGCGCGAGTGGCTGGCTGAAAAAGGCTACGACCCGGAATTCGGCGCGCGTCCGTTACGCCGCCTGATCCAGAACGAGATCGAGGACGCCATGTCCGACGGTATCCTGTCCGGCAAATTCAAGCTGGCGGGGATCGTGCGGGTGACCGCCCGCGATGGAGAGCTGATCCTGGAGCAGATCGAGGAAGAGGCGATCGAGATGGTCGAGCCGATTGAACCGGTCGAAATGATCGAGCCAAGCGTCTAAGCCGTTGACCGAAAATCGGACGCATGGTTAAAGACAGACCTGCGTTCACAACAAAAACAAAAAACGGCGAACTCATTACGGGTTCGCCGTTTTTTTCTGTTATTGTCCGCGCTCTACCGGATTTGCCGGGGAATACGACCCGAACGCCCAGCGCAGCGCCGTCGCGCCCGGCGTCTCGATCGTGCGCTCAATGTGAAACCCGATCACCCGCTGCGCGCCCACAAACCGCGCCCGCATCGCCTCATCCCAGTGAATGACTGTCGTTCCGGTCAGTTGCAGCGTGGCGCCCGTTTCAAAGTCGATGAACAGCAGCCCGGCGCGCGGATTACTGGTCAGATTGCCGAGCGTCTGAAACATACGGTTGCCGGAATAGTCGGGAAACAGCAGGTGGCTGGTGTTCTCGACCTGCTCGACATGGATAAACCCCGGCTGCCCGCCGCGATGCGAGACATCCGCCCCGCCCTCGCTGTGGTGACTGGCGATGAAAAATGTGTCCGCCGCCGCGATCCAGTCCCGCTGCGCCGGGGTGAGCGCACTGCCATGTTGGGCGTCCCCAGTGAATGCGCTGGTCGGGGCATCCGTCACGACCAGATCGCGCGACTGAATATATTTGGGACAGTTGGCATAGACCTGATGTGCCGCGATCTCGATCCCGTCCTCGCGGACTACCGCCAGACCGTTCACGCGCATCCGCTGGCGTGCTGCCAGATCGATCGCCAGTAGTCCGATGTCGGCGTGTGCGGACAGGTTGTCCAGCAGCGGATCGGACGCGACGGGCAGCGCCTCGACGCGGATGCGTTCGGCGGAGACGGCGCGCACGAAACCGGGTTCACCTGTCAGCAGCGACGCCCATATCGCGGTTTGTCCGTCTGCTGTCTCATCTGGTCTGCCCACAGACCCCACGATCAGCATCCGCTGCTGACCCAGAAATGCTGCCGCTGTCGGCGGGATGGTGTCATGAATCCCCCTGCCGATGCGCGCCGCCTCTGCAGCCACGCCGACGCGCATCTGCACCAGCCGCTCGCCCTCGTGATAGGGTGAAAATTCCATCGTATGTCCTTTTTTTAGGCGGACGCATCGTTAGGCGGATTAGAAAAACCCGCACGACACCCCTTCGGCGGGCGCGTACTCACTCAGGCCGGTCGGCGCGTAAATCTCCAGGCGGACACCATCCGGGTCTTCAAAATAGATGCCCCCCGACGCGGCGCCCTCGGCATGACCGACGATGCCGTCATGCAGGAAACGTACATTTTTCGCTTTCAGTTTTTCGTACACTGCCTGAATCGCCTCGACGTTCGCCACCTGAAAGGCGAGATGATGCAGTCCCGCACTGCGTGGGGCAAACGCGCTGTCGCTCTGCTGCCACAGCGTCACCGTGACCCCCTGTCCATCACCCAGAAAGGCGAAGCGCCGATCCGGTTCGGTGCCCTCGCCCACCATCTGCAAGCCAAACACGTCCTGATAAAATGCCAGCGATCGCGCAAGATCGCGCACATTGATGCCGACATGCCCGACCTTGAGCGTCGTTGCGACCATAGAGTCCGTCATCGTCCTCACCTTTTCACTACCAAAAAGCAGATTAGATAGTTATAATGGCAGCGTGTTTGACTAACCTGTCAAGTGCCATTTTGGTGGTTGCAATAACCTGGCTGCACAGAGGTCGGACGCGCTGCGGCGCATCCGTCATTCTTCATCCTTCCTTCATCCTTCAATGAGGTCACATGCTGAATTTCAGTTTGGGCGCTGGCGCGGTCTGGCTCGACTTTCTCAATACGCTCGGCATCGTCGATGGCGCCTATGTCGATCAGATCGACACGCCAGCGGCGTTTGAGGCATGGCTGCGCGTGGTCGGTGTGACGCTGCCGTCGGAGCCAGCTTTCGACGCTGCGTCGTTCGGGGCGGTACACGAATTTCGGGAGATTTTGCGCGCGGCAGCCGAGGCGGTGAGTCGCGGCGCGCCGATCGATGAGGGCGCGCTCGACGCGATCAATACGCTGCTAGGGGTGCGGGTGACGCACGAACGGCTGACACGCGCCGACGACGGCGGTTACCGCATGGCGTCGGCACGGACGATCGCCAGCCCGATGCACAGGCTGATCCCGATTGCGGAGTCGGCGGTGGCGGTGCTGTGCCATCCAGAGCAGCTGAGCCGGGTGAAGAAATGCGCCAACCCGGAATGTATTCATTATTTTCTGGACACCTCGAAAAACCGCACCCGCCGCTGGTGCGATATGAGTACCTGTGGCAATCGCAGCAAAGCCGCCGCCTATTATCGTCGCAAGACCGCGACGTAGGTTGCGCGATCGCGGCAGACACATCGTTATGCGTCCCTACGATTCGACCTGATACACCCGGATCACGCCCAGCCCCGGATACGGTGCTGTGATCGTCTCGATCGCGGGCAGCCCGTCTGGATAGTCCGCGCCCATGAAGAGCGCATACTCGTTTTCGACGGCGTTGTCCGAGTCGATCAGCAGGGTCACGCCAATTTCGCGCATGTACGCCAGCATCCGCCGATCCTGGATCGCCGTGAACGCCACCGGATTGACCACGCCGTCCATGTTGACGGTAGCGCGTCCGCTGTAATAGCCGATCACGCCGCTGTTCATGCTCGCCAGCAGCGCATCGGGTGGGGTGTTGTCGCGCGCCCACAGCGCGGCGGCATACTGGTGTCCGCTCTGCCAGGGATAGTAGCCGATGCCGATGGCGTACAGTCCGCCGACGATCATCCCGACCGCGCCGACGCCGATCAGCGCCAGCCGCACCAGCGGGATACGCACCACGTTCCAGAACAGCGCCAAGCCGATCGCCAGCGCCGACGCCGTGACCACGAAATACCAGGGGCGCGGATACCAGCGCACGACCGTATGCACCAGCAGCAGCGCGATCCCGCCGACGGTGAGCAGCAGCCCGATCGCAGCCAGACGACGTGTCTCGACCCGGCGCAGTCCGGCGAACAAGCCGATCGCCCCCGGTATCCACAGCAGGAAGCCGATCAGCGGCGGCGTCCCCAGATAATCGCCGCGTAACCAGTACGGCGCGCCGAGCAGCACGCTGATCCCGTGTGCCAGCTCCGAGCCGCCAGGATTCGACACGGCGAAGCGCGCTCGTGCAGCCCAGGGCACCGCGCCCGCGCTCGACTGTTCCAGCAGCGCGCCAAAGACGGCGTAGTTGATCGCCAGCCAGGGCGCGATCACCAGCGCCGCCGCCGCGCCGCCGATCACGATCGGCGTCAGTTGGCGGCGCAGCATCCAGGCGGCGTACAGTCCGAGCGGGATCACGATCAGCGCGCTGTCGGTGCGTGCCAGAAATGCCAACCCGAACGATGCGCCCCATCCGGCAGCCAGCACCAGCGAGACCCGTCCGTCGGCGCTGTACTTTTCGACCAGTCGCAGGGTCAGCGCCCAGGCAGCCGCGATCGTCAGTGCCGCCAAGCCCGTCTCCAAGCCGTTGACGGATTGCAGCATCGGCATGGTATTGAGCGCGTAGAACAGCCCGGCGAGCAGCGCGGGCGCTTCACCGAGACGACGCAGCAGCAGGTAGAGCGCGACCGCGACCAGGCTGTCGCACAGCGCGCCGATGCCGATCGCCAGTCGAACGGGGGTATCCAGGTCGGCGTAGTCGGGGGTAAAGACGGCGACGGTGATCGCCATCCACAGCGGATGCCAGCCATTGCTGGGATGAATGCCGTCCACCGACGGACTGCCCGACTCGACGATATTTTGCGCGGTCAGGAAGTAGTAGTAGGCGTCGTCAGGCAGCGCGCGGTCGAGCTGATAAGGAATCGGTTGTGCGACCATCCAGGCGCGCGGGATCAGGGCGGCGGCGAAGACCAGCAGGGCGATCAGCGCGGGTCGCATGGATTAATAATCGATCTCGTTGGTGAGTCCGAGTGTGTGCGACATTTGTTCGCCGTGATTCAGGTCGTGCAGCGCCAGATTGATCGCCTGCTCGGTCACGGTGATGGTGGTGCCATCCCCGGTCACCCCTGTGCGCGACCACGCTTCAGCAGGCAGTGTCTCCAGATAGGCGACCAGTGCCCGCCTCGCGCTCAGGTACTCGTCCCACACCGTCGCCAGCTCGCGCGTCTTGTAGCCGTTGCGGGTGACCAGTTCGAGATGATCGACCACCGCGAAACGCGGCTGCTCCTGATCGACCATCGCATGGATGCGCTCGGCAAAGATGCGCTCAAAGTCGAGCAAATGGCACAGCGTCTCCACCACGCTCCAGCCGTCGGCGCCATCGGTCGCGCCGACGGCGCGCGCCTGATCGACGCCGTTCAGGATCAAGCCCAGATAGGTCGGGGTCTTGCGCAGCGAACGCATCGCGCGCGGTTTGTCGAGAAATGCCATGATCGGTGTGAGCCTTTGCATGAAGGGTATAGAACTGCCAAAACGAAGTCAAACGACTCAGGGACACATAACAATGCGTCCGCCATCACGACGATCGCAGGGACGCATAACAATGCGTCCGTTATGCAATGATTTTAACAGATCGCGGCGTCAGCGTGCCAAACCCACCGCGCCATAAACCTGTGAAAACGGGAATATCCGCAGCAGCTCCGGCGGCATGTACGGCGAAAAATCCGCTCCGAACTGCGCCAGCAGCGCGATCAACCGCTCAATGGTGTATTCTGGCGTCGTGACCACGATGATCAGCACATCCTGGTCGAGCGCGTCGAGTCGCGCCGGAAACAGCCGATCGGACAAACCGTGTTTACGAAAATAGAAGATCAGCGCCTCACTGACTGGCAGCACGCCGACCGACCGCGTTTCGCCCTCTGTCAGGTCCCTTACGAACAGCGCCACCGCCTCGGCGCTGTCCTCCGCGAACAGATCGTCGAGCGGGTTGATGGTGTCGTCGATTGGCAGATTGATCGCCAGCAGCGCGCACAACCCGATCGCAATCACAGCCGTCACGCGCGGCACAATCCGTGTGAGCGCCACCCACCCCGCCGCCGACACGATCGCGTAGACCGGCAGTAAAAACAACCACACTCGTGCATAAGGCGCGACCCGCTGAATCAGCAGGATCGGAATGCACAGCGCCATCGCCAGCAGGATCGGCACTGGATAGGTGGGCGCCGTCCGACGATGCAGCACGATCGCGCTCAGCAAGCCGAATGCGATCGCCGCGATCGCCAGCGGTGACAGGTGCGCGTGCCACCTCGTCCACGTTTCCGCCCATGATGCGGGCAGCGCGTGCATCAGATCAGCCCACGACAGCGGCGCGACGAAACGATTGCCGATCACCGCGTCGAGTCCCGAACCCGCGAATACGGGCAGATACAGCAGCAGCGACGCCACAGCCGTCGCCGCGAGCGCCAGCGCCAGGTCACACAGCGCAGCGAGACGACGGCGCACGATCAGCAGCAGCGCCAGCCACATCGTGACGATCGCCAGCGCGTACAGCATCACCGGGATCGTATACACGCCAATGACCGCCGCCAGCACCCACAGCAGCCAGTCGCGGATGTGCGACCGATCGACCAGCCGCGTCGAGATCAGACACAGGCTCAGAAAGCACACGACGATCAGGCTGTAGCCACGCGCGTTGGTGGCGTACTCGACCATCGGCGCCGAGGCTGTCATCCACGCCGCCGCCAGTATGCCCACCTGTGCGCTGTACCATGCCCGCCCGACGGCATATGTCAGCGCGATCGCCGCCATACCCGCCAGCAATGCCGGGAGGCGCACCAGCACTTCGCTGTACTGCGTCCCGCCCAGCGTGAACAGATGCACCAGCAGCGTGTGGAAGATATGGTTGTTGGGCGCGGAGTAGTCGGTCAGCAGATGACCGAGCGACCGCGAGGCAAAGCTGATGACGGTGGATGACTCGTCGTAGCGCATCGGCTGATCGAGCAGCGCGATCCGCACGACCGCGCCGATCGCCAGGATGATCGCCAGTGGGACACGATACCAGTCCATCACCTCCACACGCATCGCTGTTTTCCCTTCATTTTCTTCGCGCCTTTCGCGCCTTCCTGCTCAATCTCCTGTCTTCCTGTTTTTTCTTCTGCGTCGCACCAACGGTGCCACCAGCCGCCGCCCGCCCCCCACCAGCCCGCCCAATCCGCGTGCCAGCATTTCCGGGCGCGGCGGCTCGACCAGCGCGAATCCGTCGCGCCCGTCCGCCGCCAATACCACATTCGCCGCCGCGATCGCGGTCGTACAGGCGCGTTCCATCCACAGCGACGGCGACTCGTACCCGATCCAGTCACCGCACGCCGTCACTCCCTCCCAGGGGGTGACTACATGCAGGCTCTCGGAGGTCGGCACGCGAAAGGCGGTGTGCGTGCGGCTGTTGCGGCGGATGGCGTGATGCACATACGATCCGCGCAATTCTGGAAAGGCGCGCTGCACCTCGTCGGCGGCGCGGATCAGCAGCAGCTTGTCCGGTTCGTCGTGCTGCGCGGCGGTGCCATACAGATGCAGCTCGATGACGCTGCCGCCGCTGGCATCGTGCCATTCACGAAAGGCGGGCTGCATTTTGTGGAGCCAGAAAAAATTATCGAAGGCAAAATCGCCCGTGAACATACCGCCGCTGGCGCCGCTGAGGGGCGATCGGCTGAACCAGAGACGCACCGTCGTGGTGCGCAGCGCGCCGGGAAAGATCAGTTTCCCCGCCTCAGCGCGCGTACTCGACTCTGGCGCATTCAGCAGCCGCGCCGCGCCGGGCGCGTTCAGCGCCAGCACGACAAAAGGCGCCTCGGCAGAGCGCAGCCCGCGCCGCGTCTGATCCGACACCACCACCCGCCAGCCCGTCGGCGTGCTATCAATCGACTCGGCGGTCGCGCCGTGACGCACCTCCCCACCGCGCGCCCTGATCGCCGCCATCAGCGGGGCAATCAGCGCGCTGTGCGAGTCGTCGGGCAGGTAATACGGGTGCCAGGTGTCGCGGCGCAGCATGGTGTAGAAACGCATGGCGGCGATCATGCCCGTCAGCGAGATCGACTCCTGCGGGGCAGCCAGCAGATTCTTCGCCAGACCGATGAAGGTCGCGCGCAGATTGGGCGTCCAGCCGCGAAAGTATTCGCGCATGGTCAGACCATCCAGCGCCACGCCTTCGAGGATCGGGTCAAAGCCGACCGTGAGCATCATGCTCGCCAGAAACCCAGGCAGCGACAAAAAGTCGAGCGGGGTGATCGTCGTCCAGAAGCGCGGACGGAACAAAAGCTGTAAATAATGGAAGGGCGCCGGCAGCCAGCGCGAACGCACCGCCGTGCCCGCTTCCACGCGACGGACTTCACGACGCCAGCGGTGAATCCATTCCTCGCCCTCGGATGGCTGTAACTCGGTTGTGGTGAACCGGGACAGGGTGGCGCGCATATTGCCATAGCCGCCCCACAGCGCGTGGATGCCATGTTCGCTCGGAAACGACCACGCCCGTCCACCATGCTCGAACGTTTCCGCATCGCCACCGCTCAGGCGTCCCCCCGCCCATGCCTGATCTGCCTCCAACAGCAGCGGCGCCATGCCCCGTTCTGCCAGATGTGCAGCGGCGGTCAGACCAGCCAGACCTCCTCCGATGACGATCACTGGGAATTGCGCATCCATAAAATCTGTCCTATGCGCCTGTGCGGCTCTTCCCGCCTGAAGATAAGCCAGTAGCATACCCCTGAATCATGCTGGAATGTCATGAACTGCTCACATGATTATGTTATCTTAACGTCAGAAGTACTAACAATAAAGGAACCGTCGATGTCACAGCCCGATCCTAAAACCACGCCCAAAGCTGATCCTCCCAGGACCGGCTCTGGACGCAGTACGACCGAATTTGACCGCGAGTCTCCCTCGCGCTATCAGCGCGGCGGTCAGGAAATTGTGAGTCCGCCTGAGCCACAGGATACGCTGTTCGACGAGGAGGATCGCGCTGAGTCGGACAACGAGGTGCAGCAGGGCATGGCGGGACGTGAGTCACAAGGGCGCTTTGGCAGTCACGATCAGAGCAGCCACAATCGGGAGAATCTGCCAACGGAAGGAGAGTCGCACGATGACCCGACCGGAGAAGATTCGCATCCTGATCGTAGATGACTATGATTTACTGCGCAAAGGGCTGCGCGTCTTTGTAGAGACGACGTCCGATCTGGAATGCGTGGGTGAGGCGAGCGATGGCGTCGAGGCGATCGAGCTGTGCAATACGCTGGTGCCCGACGTTGTGCTGATGGACATGGCGATGCCGCGTATGGGCGGCGCCGAGGCGATGCGCCTGATTCGCGCCACTCACCCGCATATGCAGTGCGTGGCTTTGAGCGGCTTCAGCGACGAGTCCAGCGTACAGGCGGCGCTGGCGGCGGGGGCGGTCAGCTATCTGCTCAAGAGCATTTCCGCGGAAGACCTGGCGCAGGCGATCCGGGATGCCCATGCCGGCAAATCGACGCTGGCGCGCGAGGCAGCACAGGTGCTGGTCGATGCCGCCCATCGTCCGCAGAGGCCCGACAGCCGACTGACGCACCGCGAGCGCGAGGTGCTGCGTCATATGGTGCGCGGACTCAACAATCATCAGATCGCGGACGAACTGGCGATCACGCTCTCGACGGTCAAGAAGCATGTCAGCAGCATCCTCTTGAAATTCGAGATCGCCAACCGCACCGAGGCGGTCGCTATGGCGGTCAAGCAAAATCTGGTCGAGCGCAACACGCATCGCAATGGGGTGTGAGTCAGCCCGCACCCCTCCCCAGCTCCGCAGATGAATCAGTTCGCGCTCATCCCGCCCCCTCCTTTTAATTGCAAGAGGGGGCGTTCGGGATGGAGACGCCTTACGCTTTCGGCGGCTCGGCGTTGACCAGCTCCGGCGCTCTGACCGCGTGGACTCTGATTTCGCGATCCAACGACGGACGATAGCTGCGCACGGGCAGCGTCAGGGCGACTGGTTGGCGCGTCTGGATCGACTGATGGATCGCCTCGATGATCAGAATATCGGCTAGTCCTTCGTCGCCCGACGGCTCGACTGGCTCTCCAGTCAGCACACAACGCGAGAAATGCAGCAGCTCCGCCGCGAACTGATCGCGCTTGTGGAAGGTCTTTTCCTGGCTTTTCCCATCGATGGTCAGCATATGCACCAGATCGCCGTCAAAGCCGAATCCCGGCTTGACCAGCAGATCGCCTTTCGTCCCCAGCACCTGATAGAACGATTGATTGGCGATGCCAAAGCTGCATATGAAGCTCGCCAGACGATCTTCAGGAAAGCGCATGACCACGCTGATCGTCTCGTCCACTTCGTCGAATCGCGGGTTGTCGGTGCTGGACGCCATCGCCACGACCTCGACCGGCTCGGCACGGAACAGGTAGCGCGCTGCGTTGATGCAGTAGATGCCGACATCCTCCAGTGAGCCGCCGCTCAGGTCTTCGTCGAGACGGACATTGCCTGTCTTTACGTTCATGGTGTTCATGGCGTTATAGGCGCGCAGCCCTCCCAGATCGCCGCTATGAGCGATCTCGATCGCTGTGAGATTGGCTTCCTCGAAATGCAGGCGGTAGGCGATCATCAACTGCACGTTCGCCGTCCGCGCCGCCTCGATCATCGCTCGCGCGTCCTCGGAGGTGTTGGCGATCGGTTTTTCGCACAGGATATGAATGCCGGCTTCGGCGGCTTTGACCGTGTATTCACGGTGCAGGGCGTTGGGCAGCGCGATGAAGACCGCATCGATCGTGCCGCTGTGCAGCAGCTCATCGTAGGCGGCATAGGGATAGCGCTGATCGATCTGATACAGATCGCCCAGCTCGGACAGCTTGGTAGCGTCGTCCGACACCAGCGCTACCAGCTCGGAATTTTCCGCCGCGCCCTTGAACGCGGGCAGCACGGCTTGCTGTGCGATCCAGCCTAAGCCGACGACGGCATAGCGCACCTTGCTCGATCCATTTTGACCCGCGCGATCAATTGTGTTGTACATTGGTTACTTCTTCCTCTCGCACACCCTGATAGACGAATACTTTCGCTTCACTTTCCGCCAGCGTCGTGGTCAGCCTGCGATCGCGCGAGCGCGTCGCGTAGCCAAAGACTACTTCGCGCCAGGCACCATCCGCGATCCCTGGCAGACCGATCTCGACTTCTCCAGCGTAGGTCGGACGCAGATTAGCCACCACGACCACGATATCGCCGTGATCCGTCCAGCGTTTGTAGGCGATGATGCCTCGGTCGGACAGGTTCGCCACTGGCTCGAAAGTGTCGGTGGTGAGCGCGTCACAGTCCTTGCGCAGCGCGATCAAACGCTGATACAGTTGGAATAAATCCTGATTGGGTGTGTTGTCCAGCAGCGACCAATCGAGCGGCGCGCGTTCCTTGTGACTGCCACGCGGCGTGCCCTGACCGAATTCCTCACCCATCCACAACTGCGTAATACCGGGCGCGGTCAGCGTCAGGATCGCGCCGAGCCGACAGCGGCGAAAGGCTGCCTCATCGAACACGCTGGCTTCGCTGCCGAGCATGGTCATGGTGCGTTCGTGATCGTGGCTGTTCTGGTAGCGCACGGCATTGTAATTGGAGTCGAAGCCGTCATTACGCGCGTCGAGCGCCCGCAGCACGGCGTCAGTATTGAACGGCTCCATGCCGTTGACCGGGATGCCCAGCACGGTGCAGCGCACCTGAGCGAAAAAGCTGTCGTGCCAGGCAGCGTCCAGGGGTCCATCGACGCCCGTCACCGATGGGTCTTGCGGCAGATGCTCCGCAACCGTGAAGAACGGCTTCATCCCAGCCCGGTTGTGCGTTTCGTCGCCGAACCAGTGCAGCACCTCGTGCATCCGAATCGCGCGGGTGCAGTCGAAGCGGATGCCATCGACATGGAAATGGCTCACCCATCGCTCAAGCGCGCCCAGCACGTATTCACGCGCGGGGAACAGACCGAGTGCCTCGTCGTGCATCTCGTAATTGAGCTTCGGTCCGAAGTGCAGATCGGGATCGTCAGGATTCTGCATGTAGAACCAGTAGGACGGGTCGATCCTGTTGAGCGGCGCGTTTTCATGCAGATGGTTGTAGACCGCATCCTGCATGACGCGCAGCCCGCGCGCATGGCAGGCATCGATCAGCTCCGCCAGCTCGTCCGAGGTGCCAAAGGCGCTCTCGACCGCATACGGACTGAGCGGCGAATAGCCCCACATATCGCCGCGATCGGTCTGCGTGAAGGGCATGAATTCCACCGCCGTCACGCCCAGCTCGACCAGGTAATCGAGCTTTTCACAGATATGCTGAAACAGCCCCATCGGCGCGGCGTCCGGATCGATCGGACCGCCTGTGAAAAAGTCCGCGATGCTCATTTCGTAGATGATCAGTTTATCGTTCGATACAAGCGGCACGCCGTCATGCTGCCAGTCGTACTCGAAAAATACCCGTTTCCCGTCTTTGACCACCACTTCCGAGACATCGAGATCGGTGCCGACGATGCGCAGGCTGGTCGGGTCGGGCGCGTACACACGCACCGACTCGCCGCTTTCCTGGTATTCCGGTACTGGCGGGCGGGTGACCGCGAAGCGGTACTGATAGGTGCCGTCCCCCAGCGGCAGCGTGATATGCCAGTGTCCGCCGTCTGCGCGCCTCATCGGCACATCCTCGAAATTGTTCCAACTGCCTTGCAGTGTGACATGGCTGACGCGCGGCGCGAACAGGTCAAAGGCGATCTCGTGCGTCGGCTGTGTCTCTGGCAGGGGCGCGGGGGACTGAGGCGACGGCACCTGCACGGTGACCGGGCTGGCGGCGGCTTCGGCTTTTGTGTTCGACTTCTTTTTGGTCATGGCTTCACCTTGTCTACATCTAGAGCGGGCAGGACGTGTTGACCGAATATCTCGATAAAGCGATCGGCGTGGGTGCTGGCGTTATGCACATAGACGCGATCGACGCCGAGCGATATATCGTCTTGCAGCCAGCGGACATGGTCGTCCAGGTTGGCGGACAGGCGGACGATACTCGCCACGTCGTCTGGTCGCACGCGCGAGGCGACCGCCTCGAAATGCGACGGCATTTTCAGATCGGCTTGTATCTCGCTGCCAAATACGTTGGTGCGCCATTCGCGCCAGGCACCGCGCAGCGCGTCATCTTCGTCGGGCGCCCAGGCATGGAGCGCCTGCACAAAGATCGGCTTGCCGTCGCCGCCAGCCCGCCGAAACGCCTCGATGAAGCGCGCTTGATCGGCTTTCGGCTTGGCGCCCGTGATCACGCCGTCCGCCCAGGTGGCAGCCCATGCCGCCGTTTCCTCGCTCAGAGCGGCGCACAGGATGCGCGGTGGCTGTGCAGGACGGGTGTACAGCTTTGCTTCCTCGACGACCAGATAGGGGCTGCGATGGGTGACGGTCTCGCCCGCCCACAGCGCGCGGATGACATCGACCGACTCGCGCAGCCGCGCCCATCGTTCCGGCTTGGGCAGCCAGCCGCCGCCGGTGATGTGTTCGTTGAGATACTGTCCGCTGCCAAAGGCACACCACAGCCGCCCTGGGAACATTTCCTCCAGCGTGGCGGCAGCCTGGGCGATGATCGGCGGGAAGTAGCGCTGTCCGGGGGCACAGACCATGCCGAATGAGACCGTCTGTGTCGCCTGCATCGCCGCGCCGAGCCACGACCAGGTGTAGCCGCTCTGTCCCTGCGCTTCATTCCAGGGGTGGAAATGGTCGCTGCACATGACAGCCTGAAAGCCGGACTCCTCAGCCAGACACGCCAGTCGCAGCAGCTCGCTCGGTGTGTAACGCTCATGGGAACAGTGATAGCCGATCACGGTCACCGTCTCGCCTTTCTATAATCGGTTACAGGCACGCTGCACATCATGATAGAGCCCGGCATCACCAGCGTCATGATTGACGCAGACACATTCGAGACGGGTTGATCGGGGGGAATGTTGTCAGGCGTAGTGGCTAGACCGAAAGAGGTATAGAGCATGATGTCACCACGATGGCAGCTCGATAAGATAAGGATCAAAATCTGCGCCCAGTCATCAATTCAGGAGAAATTCGATTATGGAAAGCCGCGTGAAAGAATTTGGGCACCCCGCCCATCCATTGATGATCGTGTTTCCCCTGGGATTATTTTTCACCGCCCTGATTTTCGACGTGATTCAGCTTTTCAATAACGATGGCATCTGGTCGCTGATCAGCTTTTATCTGATCGGTACAGGCTTGATCTTCGGAGTCGCCGCTGCCGTGCTGGGTGCGATCGACTGGCGCGCTATCCCTGCCGGCACCCGCGCCAAACGCATCGGCAATATGCACGCCGCCGCCAATATCGGCATGATGATCCTGTTTGCCATAAGCTGGCTAATCCGTATGGGCGACCCCGCCCGACCGGAAGCGCTGGCGATCCTCATCGCGTTCGCGGCGGGTTTCGTCGGCTTTCTGGGTGGCTGGCTCGGTGGTGAGCTGGTCTATCGTCTGGGGATTGGCGTCTATCCCGATGCCCACATGAACGCCAGCCCCGCCTGGACGATCGACAAAGGCGAGGCGGCACAGCAGGAGCCGTCGCGCCCGTAGCTCAAGCGCGCGCATCGTTCCTGTAAAGTTTGGTCGCTAAAATGCGGTTTGACATCGATCAATAACCCAGCGCAGTCGTGGAAACCTACTCTCTGTTGTGGCACACAAGGAAGCCTTGTGCCGCCCCTCGTTGACGGCATGATACAATCGTGGACAGCAGCGCCGCGCGTCTGTAGAAACGAGGTCTCATGCCGCCGATCCGCCCGCTCGACTCGCACATCGTCGCGCCCCCTGGCGCCGTCCTCGACGCCGACGCGGTACGCGCCGCGCTCACCGCTGGACTCGCCGGCAAATTCAGCGGTGCCCGGCTGCTGGTGCTGATCCCCGATCACACCCGCACCATGCCGCTGCCATTCCTGTTTCGGATGCTGGTCGAAATTCTGCACGACGCCCGCGCGCTCGATTTCATGGTCGCGCTCGGCACGCATCCGCCATTGGACGATGCGGCGCTCAATCGGCTGGTCGGCATCGACGCCGACGCCCGCGCCGGACAATACGCGCATATCGGCTTGCTCAATCACGCCTGGGATCGCCCGGACGCGCTCCAGCAGATCGGAACGCTGGCACGCGACCAGATTCAGGCGATCGCGGGCGATCTGTGGCATCCGTCGCTGGGCGGCGATGTGCCCGTGCGAATCAACCGCCGTATCTTCGACTATGATCACATCCTGATTTTGGGTCCGACCTTTCCGCACGAGGTCGTCGGCTTTTCCGGCGGCAATAAATATCTGTTCCCCGGAATCGGCGCCGCCGAGATGATCAACGTCACCCACTGGCTGGGGGCGCTGGCGACCATCCTCGACACCATCGGCGTCAAAGAGACTCCTGTGCGCGCCATGATCGACGCCGCCGCCGCGCTGGTGCCAATCCCAGTCACGGCGGTCAGCCTGGTCGTGGTCAGTCATGACGGCGTGAGCGATGCGATCGCCGGGATCGCCATTGGCGACGCCCGCGCCGCCTGGTCTGCCGCCGCCGATCTGTCGGCGCAGCGCCATATCACCTGGGTCGATCGCCCGTATCAGCGTGTGCTGTCGTGGGCGCCGCCGATGTATGACGAGCTGTGGACGGCTGCCAAGGCGATGTACAAGCTGGAACCCGCGATCGCCGACGGCGGTGAGGTGATCGTGTACGCGCCGCACATGCAGATCGTCAGTCATGTACACGGCGCGCACATTGCCGAGGCGGGCTATCACGTCCGCGATTACTACCTGGGACAGTGGGAACGCTTCAGGCATGTGCCGCTGGGCGTGCTGGCGCACGGCACGCATTTACGCGGCAGCGGCAGCTACACAGACGGCATCGAGCGGGCGCGGATCGCGGTCACGCTGTCTAGTCCTATCCCGCGCGACCAGACCGAGCGGCTGGCGCTGGGGTATCTCGACCCGGAGACGATCCGCATCGAGGACTGGCAGGGGCACGAGGACGACGGCGTGCTGTTCGTGCCCAAAGCGGGGGAGATGCTGTACCGGGTGCGGCGCTGACGATCGCCGCACCCGGTTCAGCTTTCCGTCTGTCGTCAGGATGACACGGATCGAGCTTTCGTCAGGATGACACCGATCGAGTCGGAATCTACCAACGCATCCGCAGACCCTAGGCGAATTTTTCCGGGAAAATCTCGCGCGCCAGCTTTTCTTCCTGATCGACCATGCCGCTCAGGATGTCCAGCCCGCTGTCCCAGAAACCGGGATCGTTGAGATCGACGCCGACCTGCGCCAACAGTTTGTCGGGGTAGTCGGTGCCGCCCGCCTCCAGCACGCCCACATAGCGATCGGCAAAATCGCCACCCTGAGTGCTGTAGAGGTTGTACAGCGATAGCACCAGCAGCTCGCCAAACGAATAGGCATAGACATAGCCCGGCGTGTGCAGAAAGTGCGGGATATAGCTCCACCACAGCCCGTAATCGTCCTGCAGGCTCACGCTGTCGGCATACAAGGCGCGCTGGGTCGCCATCCAGTGTCCGTTGAAACGCTCCGTACTCAGCTCGCCATTGTCACGACGATCGATATGGATCGCTTCCTCGAAACGGTTCATGGCGATCTGACGGAAGATGGTGCCGAAATTGCCTTCGGTGCGCTCGAACAGCATTTCCAGGCGCGTGCGCGGATCGGTCTCGTGCGCCATCAGATCGTTGAATGTCAGGATCTCGCCAAAGGTGGACGCCATCTCAGCGGTCGTCAGCGGGGTGTACAGCCCGGTCATGCCGTTGGCGCGTCCACCCATATACTGATGCACGCTGTGACCCAGCTCGTGCGCCAGCGTCATGATGTCGTCCGTCCTGCCGACGAAATTCATCAGGATATATGGATGCGACGAGGGCGTGCCCCACGCCGAAAAAGCGCCACCGCGTTTGTGCGGCTGTGCCGGGGCGTGAATCCAGTTCTCGTCAAAGGCGCGGCGCACCACCTCGCCCACGCGCGGGCTGAAGCGCTCGTATGCCGCCTCCACGATCTGACGCGCTTCATCCCAGGTGTGAAACTTGTTTTCGCCGTTGAAACTGAGCGGCGCATAGCGATCATATTCGTACAGAGCATCGTAGCCGAGCAGGGTACGCTTGAGCTGATAATGACGCTGGCAGATGTCGTAGCGCGAGGTGACCGCATGGATCAGCGCGTTCACGGTCGAGTCGGGTGCCTTGTTGCTCAGATTGCGCGCGGAAATCCACGACTCATAGCCGCGCCGTTTGTCTTCTGTGCCTTTGTCCGCGATGAGGGTGTTGAAGACGTAGGTCAGCGGCATCTGATCGCGGCGCAGTACCTCGGTGATCGACAGCGCGGCGCGGCGGCGCAGATCCCGATCCGGCTCGTAGAGCCTGGCGAAAATCTGCGACTGATTGTACGGTGTGGGGTCGATCGATCCATCGGCGTTGGTCAGCGTGAATGTCCAGGCGGTGGTGTACTGGCTGTAAAAACGAACCCACGCCGACGCGCCGGTCACGTCCTTTTCGACGATGATCTGTTCTTCCGGCTCGGTGAGTGTGTGCGGCTTGTAGCGGCGCGCGGCTTCGAGCGCGTGACGGTACTTGGGCACGGTCACCTGATCGAGGATGGCATCGGCAGCCGCGTCATCGATCGACTTCCATTCCAGGTCAAAGAACATCATTTTTTGCGCCAGCTGCGCCCCGACCTCGCTGAGGCGCTGGACGAGCGCGCCGCGCACCGGGTCGGCGCTGTTCTCCGAGAACATCAGCGAGATGTAGGTCTGGATGCGTCCACCGAGGTCGCTGATGGCTTCTTCTTCCTCGATCGCCGCGACGATCTCGGTGCCGTTCAACGACGCCACACGTCCACGCCAGCGCGCGGCGTAGGCATCTGCCATACTGTCCAGACGGGCAAAATCGGCATCAATCTGCGGATCGTCGATCGAGGCGTACAGGATCGACAGGTCCCACATCACCGATTCGGCACCTGTGAGCTTTGGTTCAGCCATTGTTTGGGTCATCGATAAAAATCCCTTTCAACATTCAAAAACATTCAAACTGACAGTAGACATTCTATTGCGAATTGGTGATTTCGTCTACAGTCTCTTTTGCCGGATCAACGACGCGCCAGCTCTGCAGCACCAGCACGATCACCCCGCCGACGATGGCATGATCGGCTAAATTGGAGACATTCGAGATCACGCCGGGGAGGGTGTAATGGATGAAATCGATCACGGCGTCGTAGCGCAGTCGATCGATAGCGTTGCCGAGCGCGCCCGCCATCACCAGTCCGAGGGCGATCTGCGTGACGACCGCGCCGGGGCGCACGCGCGGATACCACGCGATCATGCCGACGCTGACCGCCAGCGCGATCACCAGAAACAGCCAGCCCGCCCCGCTCAGAAAGCCAAAGGCGGCGCCGCTGTTGCGGGTGTGGGTGATCTCGAAGAAGTCCGCCAGCGCCGGGATCGGCGTGATGCGGGTCTGATAAGGGATCGAGGCGATCACCCAGGCTTTGCTGACCTGATCGACGAACAGCACCAGCGCGACTGTGACGATCAGGCGCAGCCATTTGAACCGATGAAAGGTAGATGGAGTCATGATCGCAGTTTACCCGGTTTGGGGAGCGGTGTGTAGGGACGCATACCGATCCGGGCGCCCTGACAGCCCATTTTGTGGCATATCGCTAAACTTATCGCGTAAACTTTGGTGAAACTGATCAAGACCATTTTGCGCCATTGCCTTTCAAATAGCAGGATCACTTTCAATGGAGCAATGGACGCCCTAAAGCGCGTCCATGCAGGGATGAACGATGTCCGTCGAGCAAAGCAGCGATCTTTTCCGGGATTACCCGTTCGATCATCCCCATTACGATGAGATGTTCGCAGCGGGCGGCGCGCCTCGGCGCCATTACGACGAGCTGTACGAGCGGCTGATCAACCATCAGGCGGGCGAGCTGCAATACCGCCAACAGGCATCCGATCTGAATTTCCTCAATCAGGGCATCACCTTCACGGTCTACGGCGACGAGCAGGGCACCGAGCGCACCTTTCCGTTCGATCTGCTGCCGCGCATCATCACCCACCAGGAATGGGAGACCGTCGAAGCCGGGCTGACCCAGCGGATCATCGCGCTCAACATGTTCCTGCACGACGTGTATCATGAGGGGCTGATCTTCCGGGACAAGGTGGTGCCCTACGAGCTGATCGCCACCAGTCGTCATTATCGGCGCGAGATGCGCGGCGTCGATGTGCCCCGGCGCGCCTATGTCTCGATCTGCGGGACAGACCTGGTGCGCGTAGAAGATGGACGCTTCTGCGTGCTGGAGGACAATCTGCGCGTCCCAAGCGGCGTCAGTTACATGCTGGCGAATCGGCAGGTGGCGAAAAATGTCTTTCCACGCCTGTTCGCCAATTACGGGGTGCGCCCGATCGACCAGTACGGACAGGCGCTGCTGACCACGCTGCGATCGCTGGCGCCGCCTCTGGACGACCTGTCGATCGTGCTGCTGACGCCGGGCGTGTTCAACAGCGCCTATTATGAACATGCCTTTCTCGCGCGCCAGATGGGAATCCAGTTGGTCGAGGGGCGCGATCTGGTCACGCACGACAGCTTTGTCTATATGCGCACCACCTCGGGACTCAAGCGTGTGGACGTGATCTACCGCCGCATCGACGATGACTTCATCGATCCGCTGGCGTTCACCAACAGCTCGACACTGGGCGTCAACGGACTGTTCAACGCCTACCGCGCCGGCAACGTCGTGCTGGCGAACAGTATCGGCACGGGCATCGCGGACGACAAGGCGGTCTACGCCTATGTCCCCGCGATCATCAGATACTACCTGGGAGAGGATGCGATCCTGGACAATATCGAGACCTTTCTGCTGGAAGACGATCTGCAGCGCGCCCATGTGCTGGCAAATCTGGATAAGCTGGTGGTCAAGGCGGTCGGGGAGAGCGGCGGCTACGGCATGTTGATCGGACCGCACAGCACCCGACAGCAGCAGGCAGAGTTCGCAGAGCAGATACAGGCGCATCCGCGCAATTATATCGCCCAGCCGACCCTATCGCTCTCGACAGCGCCGTGTTTTATTGACAACAGGATCACGCCGCGTCATGTCGATCTGCGTCCTTATATCCTGTTCGGGGAGCGCGTGACCATCGTCCCTGGCGGACTGACGCGCGTGGCGCTGAAAGAAGGATCGCTGGTGGTCAATTCATCGCAGGGCGGCGGCAGCAAGGATACCTGGGTGCTGTATGAATAAGACCACTCCCTCGATGCTCTCGCGCGTGGCGGAAAATCTGTACTGGATGGCGCGCTATCTGGAACGCGCCGAAAACAGCGCCCGACTGCTGGATGTGTACGTCAATCGCACGCTGGAGATCGCGCCGGGGGCGGCGCTGCGCGACGCGCGGTTGCGCCGGCTGCTGCGCAGTCTCGACCTGCCCGATCCCGACAGGATCGACAGCGATCAGCTCGTTCACAGCCTGACTTTCGATGCCGCATACGAAGGCTCGATCCTCTTCAACCTCTCGATCGCCCGCGACAATGCCCACCATGTGCGCGAGCAACTGAGCAGCGAGATGTGGTTGCAGATCAACAGTCTGTATCTCGACGTGCGCCGCAAAGACAAGGTGGCAGTCTGGGCAGATGAGCCGCACGAGTTTTACATGCACGTCAAAGAGGGTGCCCATCTGTTTCAGGGCATCACCGACGCCACCATGAACCACAATCAGGGCTGGCACTTCATCCAGATCGGGCGTTACATGGAGCGGCTGATCAGCCTGCTGACCTTTCTGCGGGCGCAGGTGGTCGAGCATATCGATGGCACGCGCACCAGCGATCAGCCGAGCGAAGGCTATTTCGAGCTGGTGGCGCTGCTAAAGTCGGTGAGCGCGTTCGAGGCATTCTGCAAGGTGTACAATCCCGAAATGCAGCCGAGCTGGATCGCAGAATTCCTGCTTTTCAACGCCGAATTCCCGCGTTCGGCGCGCTTCTGTATCGATACACTGTTCGGCTCGTTTGGCGCGCTGGCAGACTCGACCATGCGCCCCAAGTCGCTGCGAGTCAATCGGCTGGCGGGGCGACTGCAATCGACGTTCAGCTTCGACGAGATCGACGAAGTGATCCGCCAGGGCGTGACCGATTATCTGTACGGCATCAAGCATCAGGCGATCCAGATTCACGACAGCCTGTTCGATGCCTATATTTCGTATTCCGTCGAGGCGGCATTAGGATGACAGCATGATCTATGCGATTACGCACCTGACCACCTTCAGCTACGACGCACTGATCACCGACAGCGTGATGGAGGTGCGCTTTCAGCCGCGCAGCGACTCCGCACAGCGCTGTTTGCGCTTCGATCTGCGCGTCAGTCCCAAGGCGCGTCCGATCCCGCACCGCGATTACCTCGACAATACCATCCACCAGTTCGACATTCCCGGCAGACACCGCCGTCTCGCCATCCGCGCTGAAGCGGTGGTCGAGACGATGCCGCCGCCGCCGCTGCCCGACTCGCTGCCCCCGGAGAGCTGGTCGGGGCTGCGCGCGGCGCATGACGACCGCGATCTGATGGATATGCTGCTGCCGAGCCAGTTCGCCCGTCCCAGCGCCGCGCTGGACGATTTTGCCGTGCGTCAGGACATCATGCGCGCCTACGATCCGCTGACGACGGTGCGCTGGCTCAATGGGACGGTCTTCCGCGCCTTTGAGTACATGCCCAATGTCACCCGTGTCGATTCCCCGATCGAGGACGCGCTCGACGCTGGCAAAGGCGTGTGTCAGGATTTCACCCACATCCTGACCACGCTGGCGCGCGGCATGGGCATCCCGACACGCTATGTCAGCGGCTATCTCTTTCAGGGTGCGGTCGGGGACGAACGCGATCGCAGCGCCGATGACGCCACCCATGCCTGGGTGGAGTGCTGGTTCCCCGACCTGGGCTGGATCGGCTTTGACCCGACCAACAATCTGATCTGCGGCGATCGGCATATCCGCGTCGCCGTCGGGCGCGATTACGCCGACGTGCCGCCGACGAAGGGCGTATTTCGCGGTGAAGCCGAGTCGATCCTGGATGTGAGCGTCAAGGTGTCACGTCTGGAACAGATGCCGATCGAGGATCAGGCGCTGGCGCCGGAGATCGTGCTGCCACAGTACGAGATCGCGCAGCAGCAGCAGTGAGCGGGATCACCCGGTGCGCAGTCTGTGGTAAACCGTGACGAGGCGCATAACAAATGTGTAGGAAGTCACGATTCACAGGATAAACTCATGATCAACTGGTTCGCAGAACGACGGAGCAGGTCTGGCTGTGGCACGCCAAACCCTAATCATCCTCATCCTCTATTGGCGCCGCCGCCGGCAGCGGCGTCCCCTCCAGCGGCAGCGTCAGATAGACCGCCGTCCCCACCCCTGGCGTGCTGCGGACGATGATCGTCCCGCCATGCGCGGTGATCAGGTCGCGGGCGATCGACAAGCCCAGTCCCGTCCCCGGCACCTCGATCGCCCGTCCGTTGTCCAGCACGGGTGCGGCGCGGAAAAAGCGCTCGAAGATGCGCGGCTGGTCGCCCGGCGCGATCCCGGCGCCCGTGTCGCGGATGCGCACACGGGCATAGCCAGCATCGGCGCCCTTGACCTGGATCGTCACCTTGCCGCCGGGCGGGGTATACTTGACGGCGTTGTCGATCAGATTGCCGAGCGCCCAGCGCAGACGGCGCTCGTCCCCGACCACACGCAAGCCCGGCTGTTCGATCGTCACGTCCAGCGTCAGATTGGCGGCGTGGGCGACCGCGCGCCACTCGTTGCCAACCGCGTGGATCAGCGTCTCCAGCGGGATCGGGCGTCCGCTGCGCTGGATCACCTGCGCATCGACGTGGGTCAGCTCACGCAGCCCGGTCAGCAGCCGCCCGACCTCGACCTCCTGGCGCCGTGCAGCATCGGCAAAGCCCGCTGTGTCCGCTTTGCCGTCGGCGGGACGCGGCGCCGATGGGCTGGAGGTCGAGTCGGCACCCCAGGTCTGCGACACCTGATCGACCAGCGCCGCCCGCGCCTCATCGCGCCCTGCCGCGTCGGTCACATCGCGCAGCACCAGCACCGTCCCGATCGGGCGATCGAGCATCGACTGGATCGCCGCCGTGCTGACGCTCAGGACTTTGCCGTCGAGCGCGATCCGGGTCGGCGCGCGCTGGGCAATGATGCCCGGCGCGCGCATCCCGCCCAGCGTCTCCGCGACGGCGGCGGTGATGTCACGGTCGGCGGCGCGCTTGAAATAGTTGTACTTTTCCCCGATCAACTGGCGGGCGTGCGCGTTGATGAATGTGACATGCCCGTCGATGTCCTGCACGATGATGCCGTCGGGCAGCGACTCGATCATGGCGGTGAAGTGTTCCAGTTCGCGGCGCTGCCTGCGCAGACTGGCGCGTAATTCTTCCTGCTTTTCGTTCACGCGGGCGGCGTAGCGGTCGATGGCGTGTCCGAGTGCGCCGATCTCGTCGGTCGGGCGCATCCCGGTCGGCGTCGTCATCTCGCCCGCCGCCAGCCGCTCCGCGACCGCGCGCATCCGGTCTACCGGGTCGAGTAAACGCCGCACGATCACCACCAGCAGCATCAGCACCACCACGCCGATGATCGCCAGCATCCCCCATAAAAGCTGGTTCGCCGCCTCACGGCTGCCATCCGGCGACTGTGCCGACAGCACGATCACCCCGGTCAGCAGCAGCACGATCGCGGCGACGACGATCGCCGGAATCAGCAGGCGCCAGCGCAGCGAGACGAGACGAGGTGAGTCGGGTGTGGGTGGGGTCATCGGGACAGGAATCCTGGTCGGGATAATTATGAAAGGATACCACGTTGTCGGGTCGGACGCATTGTCATACGTCGGGCGCATCGTGATACGTCCCTACGCCCGGCGATCGTCGGGGGTGGGCTGTTCTTTCATTCGTTAACCCACTTATCCCGAACGCTTATTCAAAATTTGATGTTACGCGCCTATCGTTTAACGCGATCGATCGCATTGCGCGCATAGGACTCCCACACACGATGCACAACCTGCCGCTCGATAACCTGACCGGACGCGCCGACCTGCATATGCACACCAATCTGAGCGACGGCGCGGCGACCGTCAGCGAGATGCTGCACCACGTCGAACATCACACGGCGCTCGACGTGATCGCCATCACCGATCATGATCGCATCGACGCCAGCCTGTGGGCATATGAACACCGTGCCCGCTATCGTTTCGAGATCGTGCCCGGTCTCGAAGTCACCACCCGCGCCGGGCATGTGCTGGCGCTGTGGGTGACACAGCTCATTCCCCCCCACATGACCCTCGTGGAGACCGTGAATGCGATCCATGATCTGGGTGGCATAGCCGTCATCGCCCACCCGTTCGAGCCGTTCATCGACCCGACGGCGGCATGGCGCTACCTTTCTCACCCCTCGGTGTTAAGGGATTCTGGTATCGATGCGATCGAAATCTTCAATGCAGGATCGTTCACACCAGGCAGTAACGCATTGGCAAAGCTCGTATTGAGCGGCTGCGGCGCCGCGCTGTTGGGGAACAGCGACGCGCATATGCCGGACAGCATCGGCAGCGGCTTCACCCGGTTTCGCGGAAAGACGGCAGCAGACCTACGCGACTCGATTGCCCAGAGCTGCACGGCTGCTGAAGGGGTACGATGGCCTATAACGACTTATTTCAAGCTCTTGCACACCGCGATCCAATGGAAGCGGAACAGGTCTTCGCGCGCGAGGCTGCCCTCCGCCCGCCCGACGACACCGTAAAACGCGCGCCGATCAAGCGCGTGGCGATCTTCGCTGAAGCTTTTCTCCCCAAGATCGACGGGGTATCCAAGACCGCCTATCTGACGCTGCGCTACCTGCAAAAGACCGGGCGGGAGGTGCTGGTATTCGCGCCGGACATCGCGCCGAGTCATGTCGGTGGCAGCGAGGTGGTGGCGCTGCCCTCGCTGGGCGTGCCAGCGGCGCCAGAGACGCGGGTCGCGCTGCCGCATCCGGTGGTCACGCAAAAGCTGCACGAATTCCAACCCGACCTGATCCATCTGTTCAGCCCGGCGCTGCTGTCGGTGAGCGGCATGGTCGTCGGTCGGCAGATGCGTATCCCCGTGATCGCCAATTATCAGACCGACCTGCCCGGTTACGCCCAGGCATACGGCTATCCATTCCTGAGCGGGCTGGTGGCGGACTGGCTGCGGTTCGTCCACAACGGCTGCCATCTGACGCTGGTGCCGTCGCATTCCACCATGCGGATGCTGCGTGACCAGCACTATCGGCGGCTGCGCCGCTGGGGGCGCGGGGTCAACGGTGAACAATTCAACCCGGCGCGGCGGTCACGGGCATGGCGCGATCGTCTGCTGGCAGGTCGCCCGGACGACTCGCTGCTGTGCGTGTATGTCGGTCGGCTCGCCAACGAAAAGCGGATCGATCTGCTGCTGGAGACCGCCAGCACGCCCGGCGTCGCTCTGACGATCATCGGGGACGGCGCGCTGCGCCCAGAACTGGAGAACCGGTTCGCCGGGACAGGCACGCATTTCACGGGCTATCTGTACGGTGAAGACTTGGCGGACGCCTACGCCGCCGCCGACGTGTTCCTGTTCACGGGCGCCAACGAGACCTTTGGTCAGGTGGTGCAGGAAGCACAGTCATCCGGCTTGCCCACTGTGGTGATCGATCAGGGGGGAATCGTCGATCTGGTGGAGGAGGGTGTCACGGGCTATCTGTGCCCGGCGGACGGACGTGCGTTTGCCGAGACCGTCATGCGGCTGCGCGATGATCGCGCGCTGCTGGCACGGCTGTCCGCCAATGCTCGCGCCGCCGTCGAGCGCAATTCGTGGGACGCGGTCATGACCGAGCTGGAAGGCTACTACAACGAGGCGGTCGATCTGAACGCCCGCGCCAATGCCATGCACGTCCACCCGCGCTGGGCGGTGAGCCTGCTCGGTCTGCGCTCGCCTTTCCTGTTCGGGCGGCATAACTAGGTTTAGAACTGTTATGGACGCATCGTGATGCGTCCCTGCAACCAGGACAACCCCATGACCGACGCCAAGACACTTGCCCTGATCGCGCACGACAACAAAAAAGAGACCATGATCCAGTTCGCGCTGGCGCATCGGGACGTGCTGGTGCGCTACGACCTGATCGCCACCGGCACGACCGGACGGCTGATTCAGGAACGCTGCGATCTGACCGTGACGCGGATGCTGTCGGGACCCATCGGCGGTGACGCGCAGATCGCCGCCAGGGTCGCGGTCGGGGAGATCGCCGCCGTCTTTTTCTTCATCGATCCGCTCGACAAGCACCCGCACGATCCCGACATCTATTCGCTGCTGCGCATCTGCAACGTCCACGATGTGCCGCTGGCGACCAACCCGGCGACGGCGGCGTTCATCATCTCGACAAAGGCGCTATAATCAGCCTGTGTATGGATGAGCGTTGATGCGATGACCGATACCATTCACCTGATCACCGCCGACCTGCTGCCCGGTTTTACGCTGCCGGTTGCGGATATTTTCGACCTGTGACATACAGTGCGGACGCATCATGATGCGTCCGCGCGCGGAAATATGACCTTATTTGCAGCACACAATAGAAAATATACCATGACACTCGACGCAGCTTCTCCACAACGCACCCTGATCATCCTCAATCCTCACGCGGGCGGCGGTCAGGCTGGACGCGCCTGGCGTGACCTTGAACCGCTGCTGTGGCAGCAGCTTGGCGAGCTGTTGATCGCGGTCACCGAGCGCCCCGAAGAGGTAGCGCAGCACCTCGACAAAGCCCGCGCCGCCGGCATTACCCGCGTGATCGCCATCGGCGGTGACGGCACCAATCACGGGCTGATCAACGCGCTGGCGCACCTGAACGCCCGCTATCCCGACGAAGCGCCGATGATCTACGGCAACCTGCCGATCGGCACCGGACGCGACTGGGCGCGCGGACAGGGTATGCCCCACCACGACCCCGCCGCTGCCGCCCGCTGGATCGCCCGCGCGCAGCCGATCCCGACCGACATCGGCAGACTGACACATGAAGGCGGCGCGGAATACTTCCTGAACATCGCCAGCGCGGGCATCGGCGCCGAGGTGGTGCGGCGAGTGGCGGCGGTGGGGCGGCGGCGCCCCTGGACATTCCTGCGCGCGACCGTCGGCACGATCGTCGGCGGCGGCGCGGTTGCCATGCAGGTGACTCTCGACGGCGCGCCCTGGTTCGACGGGCGCGCCTATGTGTGCGCGATCGCCAACGGCTCGACCTTTGGACACGGCATGAAGATCGCGCCGCACGCCGATGCGCGCGATGGATTATTCGAGGTGATCCTGGTCAAAGATGTGCCGCGCCTGGAGGTGCTGATCGCCTTGCAGCGGGTGTTTTCCGGCACGCACCTGACGCATCCCGCCGTCATGAGCGCCCGCGCCCGCATCGCTCAGGTGCAGACCGTCACCCCGATCGGCATCGAGCTGGATGGTGAGCTGACGCGCGCCCACGACATGACCTTCACTATTCAGCCAGGGCTGCTGTCGCTGTTGGGATAAAACACTCAGATCATACGCACGAGGACAGGATGAGCGCACGTTCTCAGGGATCGATCTTTTTCACCGAAGTGGAATATCTGGCGCTGGTCGCTGTCAGCGAACGGCGTTTTGAATTCATCCAGGGCGAAATTTTTCTGGTGGCAGGCGCCAGCGTGCGCCACATCGACATCAGCGGCGATGTCTTCGCAGCGTTGAAGACGACGCTGCGTGGGAGCGGCTGCCACGTCTACAATAATGATATGAGCGTGCGCATCGAAGAGCCGAAAAGTTATGTTTTTCCCGATCTGTCGATCGTGTGCGAGCCACCGATTATTCTCGACCCGGATAGCATGGCACAACTGCTCAATCCGGTCTTGATCCTCGAAATTCTCTCCCCCTCGACACAGCAGTACGACCTGACGGAAAAACGCGAGGCGTATCAGGCGATCGCCTCGCTTAAAACATTGATTTTCATCGCGCAGCAGGTGCCGCGAGTCAAGGTATTGGAGCGTCAGAGCGAGTCGAGCTGGCTGGAGACGATTTACACCCGCGACAGTCTGATCCCCCTGCCTGCCATCGGCGCCAGCCTCGCGTTCAGCGACATCTGTGCCAGCGTGACCTTCGCCTGACGTGGGCGGAACAGATCGTTAGGTGTCTCTATCCGCCGATCTGCGACATGACGCGCGTCAGCGGCACCACATCCTCGCCTAACCCGTGTCCCCAGGGTTTCCACCAGATGTTGTCCAGAATGATCTGGCGTATTTCGTCGTGTCCGGCGCCGGCGCGCAGCGGCGTGAGCAGATCGACCTCTTTGTCGCGCAGCAGACACAGACGCAGCACGCCATCGGCAGTCAGGCGGGCACGATTGCACGACGCGCAAAAAGGCTGTGTCACACTGGAAATGAAGCCGACCTGTCCACGCGCCCCCGGAAAGCGATACATGCGCGCTTCGCCGTCGAGCGTGCCATCGTCCAGCAGCTCCAGCGGCATGTAGGCATCCGCGATACGCTGGCGAATCTCGGCGTCGGTGACGATCTGCGCTTTGGCGAACTTCGCCACTTCCCCAAACGGCATCATCTCGATGAAGCGCACCTGCCAGGGCTGATCGACGGTCAGACGCGCCAGATCGGTCACGTCCTCCTCGTTGAAGCCCCGCACCACGACCACGTTCAGCTTGATCGGCGTCATGCCCGCGCGCTCGGCGGCATCGACTCCCGCCCACACCTGATCGATCGATCCCCAGCGGGTGATCCGCTTGAAGCGCGCCGGATCGAGCGTGTCGATGCTGATATTGACGCGCTTCAGTCCGGCATCCGCGAGCGGCTGCGCCAGCTTGTCCAGCAACACGCCGTTGGTGGTCATCGAGATGTCGCGCACGCCGGGCAGCGCGGCAATGGCGCGCACGATCGGGACGATATTTTGTCGGATAGTCGGCTCGCCGCCCGTGAGGCGGTATTTGTGGAAGCCGAGCGACGCGAATACACCGACCAGCGTGATCAGCTCGTCATCCTGCATCAGCTCGTGCGATGGGCGGAAGATCATATCTTCCGGCATACAGTACACGCAGCGCAGATTGCACTTGTCGGTCAGGGAGACACGCAGATAGTTGATGATCCGCCCGAAGCGGTCTTTTGCGACGCTGGTCACGGGGGCACCTTAGACGTATGGACGTTATCCTGACCAGTATAAACCAGTTTTGCTATTTTGATGAAGCCCATCAGCGAAATTCAGAAATTCAATGAATCACGGTAAATATACAGCCCTCACCCTAAGTCCCTCTCCCACAAGAGGCGAGGGACTTGCTACTGTGTTTCTCCTCTTCGCCCCTTGTGGGAGAAGGGGTCGGGGGATGAGGGATAACTGAGCAGTCACGAATCACGGATGCAGCACGCCTGTCTTCCTGACGCACTGCTAGATCGGGCTGCCGCCCAACGAACTGAGATCGCCTAACCCCGGCGCCAGCACGTTCAGGATCGCCGCCAGTGCCGATCCCGCCACCAGCGTCAGTACGACCACCACACCGATCATGATCAGCATGTTCACCAGGTCAGACGAGGCGATCCAGCTTTCGTCGCTGACGACCGGGCGCACGTCATACGGACGGGCGTCGGGTCCGATCGCTGCCAGCAAGTCCGCCAAGCCTTCCTTGCGGATACGTGCATCGTAGTACATCTGCGTCATGGCGATCGGCAGCAGCGGCGCGATCAGAATTTCGATGATCGCCGCGATCGTGACCGACAGCACCACAGCGGTCGATCCGCCCGCCAGTGCCGGTATCGACAGCAGTATCCCACCCAGCACTTCCTGTAACAGCAGCGAGACGCCAAAGCTGACCAGCCCAATCAGCACGCTGATGCCGAACACCTGCCAGAAGCGCGACTTGCCCAGGACGTGCGCGCGTGATACAGCAGGTCTGCCGATATTTTCGAGGACGGCGACCGGGGCGATCAGCGATCCGATCGTGATCGAGATATACAGGATGAACGCCAGAATCAGCAGCAGCGGCGGACAGATCGCAGCGGCGAACACGATCACGATCGTGACCGCGAACAGGATCAGATAAAACGAGAGATAAGCCCAGAACAGCTTGCCCAGGCGCGGAAGAGTCATCGTCCAGGCTTCGCGCAGGGTGAGCGGATTGCCAAAGAGCGACTCCGAGGCGATCGTGACGATCGTCCCGTTCAGCACCACCACCTGAATGATGCCGAGAATCAGCGCCACGACGATGACCAGGCACGCCAGACCGAGCGACGGTCCCAGCACGTTCATCATTTCCTCGGACGACATCCCTTCCAACTGCGCCGTCGTGATCTGCATGGCGGGCGTGGTGGCACCCAGCAGCGTGCCGACGACCGTGAGCGGCACGATCAGCAGCGCCGACAGCATCAGCAGCGGACCGAGATTGTCGCGGTAGATGCGAAAGGTGCCGTCCATGATCTGGAGCATGGTCTTGGCGGTCGGGCGCTGCCCGGACGCTGCGCCTGGCTCGTCCGACCGTTTCGATTTTTGTGGTTCATCTTCGTACAACATCGCTGCACCCCTGGGGTTGTGGTCATGTAATTTACCCATTGTAATGCCAAAAGCCCCCAAAATACGGGGGGAATCATGGGTTCACAGGGGGAGAAATCCGGGGTAGACTATCGAGTGATTGTGGGCAGTGGGTCTGCGTCCAGCGCGGACGCCCTCATCGAGACAAGACCATCCGCATCCACCTGACGACTGACATAAAATCTGCTCGTTCAAGGGGCGCTCTGTTATCGGTTTAACGATAGGGGCTTCTGGACTATGAAAAAGTTGGTGACGACTCCTCAGTCATACGACTCGAATGTCGCGCGCGCACAAACGCTCGACGCCAGTTGGTATCTCGACCCGGCTGTCTACGACCGGGAGATGGAACGCATTTTCGCGCGCACCTGGCAGGTCGCCGCGCGCCTCGATCAGCTGGCAAAACCAGGCGATTACCTGGCGACCGAGGTCGCGGGTGAGCCGATCGTACTGGTGCGTGACCAGACGAATCAGCTCAGAGCCTATTACAACGTCTGCCCGCATCGTGCCGGGATCGTCGCGCGTGGCAGTGGCAATCGCAAGGCGCTGCAATGCCTGTATCACGGCTGGACATTCGACCTCAACGGCTGTCTGCTGCGCACGCCGGGATTGGAAGGCACCGAGGGCTTCGATCCGGCGCAATTCGCCCTGCAGCCGATCCGGGTCGATACCTGGGGCGCCTACATCTTTGTCAATCTCGACTCCGGTGCCGCGCCGCTGGCACAGGTGTGGGGTGACGCGCTGACGGCGACCAGCGGCATCGACCTGAACCAGTGGCGCATGGTCGAGCGCGCCGAGTATCTGATCGACTGCAATTGGAAGGTCTATCTCGACAACTACTCGGAAGGCTATCATGTGCCGTTCGCGCATCCCGGCATCGCCAAAGAGATGAACCTGGATGATTACTTTGTCGATACCTGGCGCTTTCACAGTCAGCAGCGGGTGCGGATCAAGCCAGCGGGCAAGGGCAGCGCCAAAGATCGGCGTTATCCCACGCCTGGCGAGAACGACTTCATCAAATATCATGTCATGTTCCCCAACTTCATGATCGATGAATACCCCGACAATCTCTCGATCAACGTGGTCAAGCCCGTCTCGGTCGATAAGACGCTGCTCAGTTTCGAGTGGTATTTCAAAGACGAACACGACGACGCCACCGTGACCAGCATGGTGCGCTTTGCCGATGATGTGCAGTACGAGGACATCGAGATTTGCGAGTACGTGCAGCGCGGCTTGCAATCGCGTGCCTACAATCGCGGGCGCTTCTCGGCACGGCACGAAAACGGCGTGCATCACTTTCAATCGCTGGTGCTGGAATACCTCGACAACGACACCGTGCCGCTCGACACCAGCCTGACCCCGCGTGAAGACTGGAACGCCACCCTGCACACCTGGCGTGGCACGCCGGCGCGGAACGCTGTAGCTGTCCCGTGACGCTCGGCACAATCAACCGTGCTGGCAGACCCGATCTGGCGCGGCTGCTGCGGGCGATCGCTGCCGTCCCCCCTCAGGACGAGCTGGCGGATACGTCACAGCTCGTCCGCGCCTTGAGCGGCGGTCGTCCGCTGTCGCTGATGCTGCCAGAGCTGATCGATCCCGATCGCGCCGACGCCCCCCATCCTGCTCTCGTCTATCTGGGCGCATTCGGTGAAATCGACGGTGTGAGTGTCGCCGATGACTCCGATGACGCCGACATCGCGCTGGTGCTGCATCTGTCTGGCGCCGATCCGACCGTCACCGCCCTCCAGGTAGAGGCGGCGATCACCGCAGGACATCGTACCGCGCTGGTCGATGTCAGTCAGGGCGCCGATCGCGCCGATCCCGCCCTGCTCCCGGCGCTGGCGAATACGACCGTCTACATCGGCAATCTGGCCGCATACGATGTTGACATCAACCGGGCGATCGCGGCGGTGATGACGCCCATCCGCGACGGTACAGCGCATCGCCGCTATCTGGCACTGACGATGGTGTACTACTGGGCATGGCGCGGCATCGTCGAGTCCGAGGTACTGGCTGCGTTTGGCGAGTCGATCCCGCCGCATAAAATGCTGCGGGCGACCACCCAGGCACGTTCACGGTTGGGCGCGGAATTGCTCAAAGTGCGCGGACGCGGGTTACCTTATGTCATCCGCACGATTGGCTTCGACGGCGGACGGGTGGACGGATTTTGGGTCGATCTGGCGAGCGACTCATAACAGCTAAAGCCGGGGGCTTTAGGGTGCTTTTTCGGTAATATCCGTGTGCCTGCCAGTCCAGCCGGGAAGCAGTCGAAACAATGCGGTCACCCGCGCACTATTTGGCTCTCCTCTCCCCGACGCCCATTCCTGACGGCAGTCGGAGAGAGGATCGCGGGATGCGTAGTTACTTATTCTCCGCGCGGGTGCGCGGCGAAAAAGTCCCATATCACCTGGGTGCCATCGACATCGTAGGCGACCAACCCCGGATCGACGCCCATCGGGTTGCGATGACCGGGCCAGGTGTGTCCGCCAAACACAAAGCCGAACAGCGTCGCCGACGCCCCACCCGCACAGGCATTGTGACGACTGACGATCCCAATGATGCGATCGTCCGGGTCGCTGTCGGGCAGCGCCAGCACATCGGCGTCATCGGTACAGCCGTTGTGCCGCGCCCAGTAATCGAGGCTGTTGAACGCGCTCATGTAGCCGATGCCAGAACGCGGACTGCCCGTCCAGGGCACGATGCGATCGTCGGTGCCCACCATGAACAGCACCGGCAGCGGCGCGGCGACATCGCAGTAAGGCATGACATATTCCGGCATGGTCGAGGCGACCGACGCCACCGCCGCCACGCGCTCGCCCAGCTCGCAGCCCGCGCGCAGCGCCATCATGCCGCCCATCGAGTAGCCGGTCACGTACACACGCGCCGGATCGATGCTGAGAGTCGATTGCAGGAAGGTGATCACGCCCAGCAGATACGCCGAGTCGGACACCGCTGGGTCGATGCGCGAGTCGATCGCCGCCGGGCGACCATCGTTCCAATAGCCATTGATGCCATCAGGATAGGCGGCGATGAAGCCAAATTCGTCCGCCAGCGCGCTGAACCCGGTCTGTTGTTCCGCCAGCACGCCCGTGCCGTTGGCGCCGTGCAGCACGATCACCAGCGCGGTCGGCGCGGTCGTGGACAGGTAACTTTCCGGGATGTAGACGTTATAGGCGCGATCCATGCCGCGCTGGGTCGCCTCGATGCTGTACGAGCCGAATCCAGGAAATTCGCGGATGGTGCCCGGCGGCAGCGGCTCGACGGGCGCGACATCGGGCGTGATCTCCATCGTCGCTTCGGCTGTCAGCTCCGGTGTCACTTCTGGAGTCGCCTCCTGCGCGGAGACAGCGGCGCCCAGCAGCAGGGCGATCAGGGCGATGAAAATCAGGGAACGAGTGCGCGTCATGGTTTAGCCTCCTGATACCATCGTTGGCGCCGTCGTCGGATTGAGGATCGGTGCGGTAGTCGCGGGTGCGGGTGGGAAGGTGGGCGCGCTGTCGATCAGCTCTTCGCTGCCTGCAGCTACCGGGGTTTGTGGAATCAGCAGATCGCCCTGGGTGAAGGTCTGCGAGGCGCCGAGCGGACTATTGGTCGCTGTGTTGGCGTTGGCGCCGATGTCCTGGGCGCAGCGAAAGCCAATCCAGGCGGTCGGCTGGAGTGGATCCCGATCCTGGCGATGCACGGTGCGGGTGAAGAAAGGCACGCTGTCCCACGAGCCACCGCGCACCACTTTCGTCGTCCCGGACAACGGTCCACGCGGATCGGGGATGGTGGCTTCAGGACGCCCGTAGAAGCGCCCATCGTACCAGTCGCCCATCCACTCCGCCACATTGCCCGCCAGATGCAGCACGGCAAAATCGCTGGCGCCTTCGCTGAGCGCGAATACGGGCACGGTAGCGGGGTCGCCCGATGCCGGACGGCGGGTGCTGGCGCGCAGCGGATCCCAGGCATTGCCCCAGGGGAAAATCTTGCCATCGCGTCCGCGCGCGGCGCGTTCCCATTCCGCCTCGGTGGGCAGGCGCCGACCGACCGCCTCGCAGTAGGACTTGGCACCGTACCAGGTGACGTTGGTCACAGGAAAGTCGTTGACCGCGGTCAGGACACTGTAGGTCTGACTGTCGAAGTTGATGTTGCTGGTCTCTGAGTCGTTGCGCGTCTGCATACAGGGCTGACCACCGCAGCCGTTGCGGTGCGATCCGGGTCCGAGCGTGTTCATGAAGGCGAGAAACTGCGCGTAGCTGACCTCGGTGCGGTCGAGGTTGAAGGCGCTGACGGTCACCTGATGTTCCGGCGCAGAGTCTTCACCGTACTCTGGCGCGCAGGCGCCGGGCTCGCCGCCGTATCCAGCCAGACATTCGCGCACCGCCTGAGCGACCTCTGCGACGTTGGTGCCCATCGTAAAGGTGCCTCCCTCGATCAGGACGGTCTCACTCGCCAGCGAGCGCAGGGCGTCAAAGGCGCCGGGGGCGACCAGCGGCGCCGCGCCGGTGCTGCCTGTGCCCGTCGCGCCAAACGTATTGACGCCCAGTCCAGGGGTGGGCGGGAGTGTCGCGGCAAGCGTCAGAAAGGTCGCGTTGATAGTCGGAGTCGCGGTCGGCGGCATGACCTCCAGCGAAATACCCGTCGTGGCGGTGGCGGTCGCCAGCGGCGCGGGGTCGGTCGGCGTGGCGGGCGCGGGTGTGGCGGTGACGATCAGCACCTGTGGCGTCGGGGAGGGCAAATTCGCCAGCGCGTTGGTATCGACGGCGAGAAAGCCGAATGCCAGCCCGCCCAGGACCAGCATAACCGAGCAGCCGAAGCCCAAGACGGAGCCGATGATGATCCACTGCCAGGCTGCGCCACCCGATCGCCGTCCGACATAACCGTAATTTCGTGACATCCTGACACCCTTTTCCTCGGATCGAGCGCGTTCAGACGCGCGAGCCGTCGTCATACATTTATGTTGATAGAATGCCAAGTCTAAACGAAATACCCTATCACTGACAACCGTAGGGTCTTTCATACGGCGGGTTTCGGAGGGAACCCACAGGTTTTCACAACGACGTAAAATGCAGACAGCTTGATTAGATCACGGTAGATCACGGTTTTCTCTGCGGACGTATGGTGATGCAGTCCCTACGTCGTTTGACTTCCCGTTGGGAACGCCATGAGATCGAATATCCGTTTCACTCACATCACACAACGATTACAATTCACTGATACAGTTCCGACTAGACAGGATCCATTATGGCGAGCATCGGCATTCCCGGCGACAGCAAAGCAGATCATCCCGCGTCCGGGCTGCGTCCGGTCAATCTGCATACCGATCTCGCGGCGCTGGCGGACCTGATCGAGCTGGCGTTTGCCGAGACGATGGACAGCAACGGACGCAGCGCCATCCGCGAAATGCGCGCCCTGAGCGGCATGGGGGTGGGACGCGCCCTGGTGTTTGGGCTGAACGAGCTGGCGGCGGGTGTCAATCTGGGCTTCGTGTGGGTGGAGGACGGGCGCGTGGTCGGCAATGCCTCCATTTATCCGGCGTCACTACCCGCCGGCGCGCCGCGCGCCTGGATCATCGCCAATGTCGCGGTGCATCCTGATTATCGCGGGCGCGGCATCGCCAGCGCGCTCATGAGCGCCAGCATGGACACGGTGCGGGCGCGCTCTGGCAGCGCCACGCCGATCGCCATTCTGCAGGTGCATGATCCCAACGCGGTGGCGCTGCATTTGTACGAACGGCTCGGATTCACCTTCGAGCGCAAGTTCACCACCTGGCGCGCGCCGTCCATGACGCGCATTCCGCCACCGCTGCGCGCCAACGAACTCTACATCACCCGCCGCCGTCCCGACGAGTGGCGCGCAGAATATGCACTGGCGCAGGCGGTGCGCCCCAATGAGCGCGGTGGCGTCGGCTGGCTGCGTCCGACGGTGCCGGGATTATTCAGAAAGCCGCTGTGGGTGCTGCTCGGTGATATGATCAATCTGCGCGCCATCGAGCGGCTGATCGTGCGCGGCGACGGCGCCGAGGCACAGCACCTTTCCGCAGCGTTGTGGATCGAGACCGGGTTCGCCACGAGCAGCACCCATCTGACGCTGCTGTGCGATCCCGACTACACCGCCACCTATGGCGAGGCGCTGCTGCATCTGGCAATACGGCGGTTCGCGCTGCGCACAGCGCTGACGATCGAGCATCCCGCCGATGACGAGGTGGTGACGGCGCTGCTGCGGCGTTACGGATTTTCAGCACAGCGCACGCTGGTGCAGATGCGCTGGCACGGGAACAGGGACGCATAACCATGCGTCCGCATAATCTGAAAGGGCGAATCCATGAACGAGACGATCCTGATCGTCGATGACGAGCAAAATATCATCGACCTGGCACAAATGTATCTGGAACAGGAAGGCTATCTGGTCGCCAGTGCCACCGACGGCATGAGCGCGTTGCAGCTGATCGCGGAGACGCCGCCCGCGCTGGTCGTCCTCGATCTGATGCTGCCCAGGCTGGATGGGTGGGAGGTGTGCCGCCGCGTCCGTGCCGACTCCGATCTGCCGATCCTGATGCTGACCGCGCGCAGCGAGGACATCGACCGGATCGTCGGGCTGGAGCTGGGCGCCGACGACTATCTGACCAAGCCATTTCACCCGCGCGAGCTGGTCGCCCGTGTGCGCGCCATCCTGCGCCGCGCCTACCGTCCTGCGCCCACCGAGACCAGCGCCGCCGGGCTGACGATCGCCAATCTGACCATTTACCCCGACCGCCGCATCGTCCATGTAGACGGTGTGCCAGTCGATCTGCGTATGAAAGAATTCGACCTGTTGAGCGCGCTCGCTGGCAGCAAAGGCATCGTCTTCACCCGCGAAAAGCTGCTCGACGTGGTGTGGGGCTACGATTTTGCCGGGGAGACGCGCACCGTCGATGTGCATGTCGCGCATCTGCGCCACAAGCTCAAGGGGATGCACCCGACGATCGAAACCGTGTGGGGCGTGGGTTACCGCCTCGATTACGAATCGTGAGCCGACCATGAGTCAGAGTACCTTACGCGGACGGCTGTTTTTGTCCTATCTGCTGGTGCTGCTGGTGACGCTGGCAGTGATCAGCGGGGCGCTGCTGCTGATCTTCAACACTCGCACCGCCCCGATCGAGCCGACCCTCGAACGCCTGGCGACCTTCGCCGTCAATATCAACCTGCGCGACCTGCTGCGCGAGTCCAACTTCCGCCTGTTCCGCCCCAACGAAGCCGATTTTGCCGATCTCTCCCGCGTCCTCGATGGGGTGGCGACGGAATATGAGGTGCGGATGCTGCTGGTCAGTATGGGCGATCGGGCGGTCTTGTACGACAGTGCCGCCATCTATGCCAGAGGCACGATCCTGAGCGGTGAAGTCCAGGCATACCGGGTGCCTGCCGCGATCACCAATCGGCTCTATGCCCAGGTAGACGCCATCGGCGGCTCGTTCACCGACCCGGCAGACGGGCAGGAATGGCTGTTCGTCGGCATCGAGGGCTTTAAACGTGAAGGTGCCGCACCGGGCATGGGCAGCGGCGATCGGGCGCCGATCCGCGAAAGCACCCACGCGCTGATCTACGCCGATCTGCGTCCTCAGCAAACCCTCCAGGATGCGCTGACCGACTTTGGCGCCGAGCTGTTCCCGCTGCTGGCACAGGGTGCGCTGGTCGGGATCGTGATCGCGGTCATCGTCGCCGGGCTGATCGCGCGCAGCATCGCCCGTCCACTGCAAACGCTGGCTGCGGCGGCGGGCGAAATGGCACAGGGCTACTACGGGCATCAGGTGGCGGTATCGGGTCCGCGTGAGGTGCGGGCGCTGGCGGAGTCGTTCAACGCCATGAGCGGCGAGGTCAAGGCGACGCAGCAGGCGCAAAAAGACTTCATGGCGAATGTCTCGCACGATCTCAAGACACCGCTGACCTCGATCCAGGGCTTTTCCGGCGCGATCATCGACGGCACCGCGCCCAATCCGGTCAAGGCGGCGCAGATCATCCACCAGGAGGCAGAACGCCTCAATCGCATGGTGACCGAGCTGACCGACCTGGCGCGGCTGCAGGCGGGTCAACTGTCGATGCACATGACCCCGCTCGACCTGGCGCGCCTGACCGAGAGCGTCGCACAGCGCCTGAGCGTGATCGCCCACGAGAAAAATATCACGCTGACCGTCGATCCGCACAGCGCGCCGATCCCCATCAACGGCGACGGCGATCGGCTGGTGCAGGTGGTCACCAATCTGATCGGCAACGCCATCAAGTACACCCCATCTGGCGGTCATGTCTGGGTCGGGGCGCGGGACGCGGGCGGCGGCGCCGCGCTGACGGTGCGCGACGATGGACAGGGGATCGCCCCGGCGGAGCTGGATCGTATCTTCGAGCGCTTTTATCAGGTGGACAAGACGCGCGGACCGCAGCGCGGCACGGGCTTAGGGCTGGCGATCGTGCGCGAGATCGTCACAGCGCACGGCGGACAGATCGAGGTGCGCAGCGAGGGCGAGGGACGTGGCTCGACCTTCACGATCTGGCTGCCCTCGCCGGGAATGAGTACGGTCGTGCGGCGGCGGGCGTCATGAGGCGGATATGGTTTTTCAGGCTGGCGATCTTCTGTCTGGTGAGCGTGGCGGGTATCGCGCCGACCAGCGCGCAAGACCCGTTCGACGGCGCGGTGGCAGCGGCAATTGCCGCATACAATCGTCTGCCGAACAATCCGCACGCCTTGCGCGAGGTCGGGCGTATCAGCGACGCCGACGGCGCCATCATTTTTGCCGAGATGATCGACGGCGCGACCAGGATCGTCTATCCCGGCGTGATCGAGTGGCTCTATGTCAATCGTAATGCGGGGGTGTGGACGGTTACGCTGCCTGGCACGCTCACCTATCGTACTGCCTACCGTATGCTCTCACAGTCACTCAAAGATGGGATGGACGCCGCCGACCGCCTGGTGCGCACGCAGGCACAGCCAGGATTGGTCGCGCCCGCCGCGCTGCTCGATTACGAGCTGCCTTTTCCCGACGGTGCCTATGGCACGATCACGCGCAGCTACGACGCGCACGGGATCGGGCGCATCGACTTTGACCTGACCGCGCGTGAGGTCGCCGCCGCCAAAGACGGGCTGATCGTGTACGCCGACGACGCCTCGACCATTCAGACTTACGAATCGGGCGGGTGGTGGTACTGGAATACGGTTATCATCCAGCATGACAATCATCAATACTCGCTCTATGGGCATCTGGCAGCGGACAGCGTGCCAGCGTGGATTCGCGCGGGGTGTCCGCGTGAGACGCCGCGCGTCCCCTGCGCCGTCCCGGTGCGCGCCGGAGAGGTGATCGGCTTGGAAGGCAATACCGGGAATTCGACTAATCCGCATCTGCATGTCGAGTTCGGTCAGGGCTATGGCGTGGTGCCCTATCTCGATCGGCTCGACGGCGACAACGACGGGGCGCGCGATCAGGTGATCTACGCGGGCTACGTCTATGGCGAACACGATGTCGGGCTGAACGGTGTCGCGCCGGATGTGGTCGGGGCGTGGGGATATCTGACGGTGCTGGAGGCAGTGGTGGGGGAGTGAAACGGGTTTGGCACGCCAAACCGCTGCGATCGCCGCGCGTGTAGGGACTGCATAACGATGCGTCCGCTTCAAATGGCTTCTCATGCGTTTGTACAACACGCGCTACAATCTGAAAATCGTGTGCGACTGGCACACGTCTGACAGCACGAAAGGCAGCGAACCATTATGAAAATCGGCATCATCGGTGCAGGACGCATCGGCGGCGGCTTGGGCACGGGCTGGATCGCGGCGGGACACGAGGTCATGTTCGGCGTGCGCAACCAGGACGACGCCGACACCAAAGCGCTGGTAGGGAAGCTGGGCGCGCGCGCCCGCATCGGCAGCGCGGCGCAGGCGGCAGACTTTGGCGAGGTGATCGCCTTTGCCATCCCCGGCAATGCCATGCAAGCCGCCCTTACCGAGCTAGGCGATCTCGGCGGCAAGGTGCTGATCGACGCCACCAACGGGCTATCCACGCCTGCCAAAGCCGGCGTGCAGATGATCGCGGAATGGACGCCAGGTGCCCACGTTTACAAAGCCTTCAATTCGGTCGGGTTCGAGATTTTGGGCGCGCCCCAGTTTGGTGCCACGCGCGCCGACATGCTCTTTTGCGGGGCGGACGGCGACTCGCGTCACCAGGTCGAGACGCTGATCGCGGATATGGGCTTCAATCCGATCTACGTCGGCGATCTGAGCAATGGGCCGCTGGTCGAGATGCTGGCGCGGCTGTGGGGTTCGCTCGCCTATGGACAGCGGATGGGGCGGCGGCTGGCATTCAAAATCCTCACGCCTCAGGACGAATAGAGACGCATCACGCTGCGTCCGCGAGGCACATGCGCGTCCGCGAAAAGCGCGTCGAAATTCATCACCCGTGTTACAATCGGACAAACTAGTACAGTCAGCGTGAGGACACCCCGATGAGCGCCACGACGGACACCCGTACCGCCAAGCCGGATCGCCGTTCATCCGCCGAAAGTATCATTGCCGATCGCCTGGGTATCATCCTGGTATGGGGCGCGATGGTCGTCGGCGTGATCGTAGCGGTGCTGACGCTGGTCGATGCGCTGATGTGGCGCGGGCAACCCTTCACCGGGCTGATGCTCACGCGCTCGCTGGTGGTCGATGCCACCATCCCCGCCGACCCGCTCTCCTGGAACGGACGCGCGGCGGGCGTGCGGTCGCCCGATCACCTGCTGATGCTCGACGGGGTGCCATTCGCGGCTGACCCGCTCGATTTCGCCGCCACATCGAGCGCATATCAGGCGCGCATCGCGGCGCTGGCGCCTGGCACACCGGTTACCCTGACCTTCAGCCGCCAGGTGGACGGCAGCACCGTGCCCAATTTCGGTGCCGAGTCGTGCGCGGCGCCCGCTGCGGGATTGGCGCTGTGTACAGTGGGCTTCACGCTCGGACGATTCCCCGATGCCGACTTTCTGTCGCTGTTCGTGGTGCCCTATCTCACCGGAATCATCGCGCTGGTGATCGGCGCGGTCATGCTGATCACGCGCGGTGATCAGTTGTCGGCGCGTCTGGCAGCCGCCGCGATGCTCTGTTTCGCGGGCTTTTGCATGACGTATTTCGATCTGAATACCACGCATCAGTTCACACGCCTGTGGATCATCTGTGCGGTGATGCTGGGCGCGCTGCTGGTCGTGCTGGCAATGGTGTTCCCGGTGCCGCTGCTGGTGGTGCGCCGTCGCCCGTTCCTGCGTTACATCCCCACCGTCAGCGGCTTTGCGATCGCAACACTGGCGATCGGCGCGCACGAGTTCGCCGGATCAGCGCGCGGGATCATCGCTGGGTTGTGGGTGGCACCCGCCGTCGCCATCGCCTGCAACCTGTTCTTTTCACTGCTGATGCTGCGCCGTCGGCGTCAGGCGAGCTCGGCGCTGATCCGCGATCAGGTCAACACCATGCTGATCGGCACTGGTTTAGGGTCGATCCTGGGCTTGGTGTGGGCGATCAACGTGTTGATCCGGCTGGTGACCGACATCACGCCGCTGCCGCTCAATACGCAGCCAGGGATGCCGATTCAGCTCGTGCCGCTGCTGAGCATCGCCTACGCGGTCGTGCGCGGACGGGTGCGCGACGGGGATCGCATGGTGAGCGGCTCGATGACCTACGCGCTGATGCTGGTCTCGATCATCCTGGGATACGCGCTGCTGGTGCTGTCGGCGTCGCTGCTGGTCGGGGAAGCGCTGGCGCCGAACAACCCGATCGTCATCGCGATCGCCGTCTTTGCCATTGCCACCCTGTTTGTGCCGCTGCGCACGCGCCTGCAGACGCGCATCGACAAGCTCTACTTCCGCCAGCGCACCAATTACACCGAGTCGCTGGAGGCATTCACGCGCGAGCTGGCGAGTATCGGCGATGTCGAGCAAATCGTTCCGGCGCTGCGTCGTCAGATCGACGACAGCCTGAGTCCGGGACAAGCCTACATTTTCCTGCCCGACGACCTGGGCGATTATCATGCCAACGGCACCGATATCCTGTTCGCGGCGACCAGTCCGCTGATCGATCTGCTGCGTGGGCAGTCAGGGCTGATCACGCTGATGCCGGGGATCGTCTGGGATCGGGCGGTCGTGTCGGAACGAGCGCGTCTGGGCGTGCTGAACGCGCAGGTGATCGCGGGCATGACCGACTCCAGCGGCGTGCTGACCGGATTCGTCGTGCTGACACCGCCGCGCGCCCAGGATAGCAGCTATGGTTATGAAGCGCTGCGCTTCATCGAGAATCTGATGGCGGGTGTCGGCGTGGCGTTCGAGCGCGCGCAGGCGGTCGATACGCTGGAGCGGCGCGTCGCGGAATTGAACGCCTTCAGCCAAATCAGCCAGGGCGTCAACTTCACGATCGACCCGGACGATCAGCTCGAGCTGCTGTACGCACAGACCACGCGCCTGATCAATGCGTCGCATTTCTACCTGACGCTGCACGATCGCGCACTCGGTGAGCTGTATCACGCCTTTTTCGTGGAAAACGACGAGCGTCTGACCGAAAACGAGAACCGCCGCTGGCGCCTCGGCGCTGACTTTTTCAGCGAGATCGTCCGCACCGGACAGCCCATGACGACCGCCAACTATGGCGACGCGACCGCCGCGCTCGGAATCGGCGCGGTGATCGAGGATCGGGCGCTGCGCGGCTGGATCGGCGTGCCGCTGATCGCCGGGTCAAGCACGATCGGCGTGCTGTCGCTCGGCAGCACCGAGACCGGGCGCCGCTTTGGGGCGGATACCCTCAAGGTGCTGCGCGATATCGGTCTGCTGGCGGCAACCTCGCTGGACAAGGCGCGTCTGTTCAATGAGACCAACGAACGCGCCCGCCAGTTCGCCGCGCTGAATGCGATCGCTGGTGAGATCGTCGCGGCGGAAAAAGACATCGACCGCCTGCTCGACCTGGTGACCAACAGCGTGACCGATCTGCTGTCTGCCGAGGCGGGTTCGCTGCTGCTGATGACCGACGACGACAGTGGCGATCTGGAATTCAAAGTGGTGAGCGGTGGTGGCGGCAAAGGGCTGATCGGCGTGCGCGTCCCCGCCGGGCGCGGGCTGGTGGGTGAGGTGGCGGTGACCGCGCGTCCGGTCGTGGTCAACGACGCCTCGCGCGACCCGCGTTGGGGCGGTGAATTCACCAAAGGCGCCTTTCGCACCAACAGCGTGCTGGCGGTGCCGCTGCTGACGCAAAATCGGGTGATCGGTGTGCTGGAGGTGCTGAACAAGACGCGCGCGGGCGGGTTCAGCGGCGACGACGTGCAGTTGTTGACCGCGTTTGGCGCCCAGGCAGCCGTCGCCATCGAAAACGCGCGTCTGTTCCAGATGACCGACATGCAGCTCAGCCAGCGCGTCAACGAACTGGAGACGATGGAGCGCATCGACGTGGAGCTGAACCGCTCCCTCGATCTGCGAACCGTCGCGGACATCACGGTGCGATCGGCAGTCGAGACAGCGGGCGCGACTGCGGGAATGCTCGGCTTGATCGCTGGCGATCCGCCCTACATCCACATCATCAGCCGTTACGGATACAGCGATGCCGATGTGCCCGATGGCGCCGAAGGCGATCGTTACCCTGCGGAACGCGGAATCGTGGCGCGCGTGCTGCGCACCCGTCAGCCGGAGCTGGTGTACGATGTGCGGCTCGACCCCAATTATGTCCCCAGCCTGCGTGGGGCACTCAGTCAGATCACGCTGCCGGTTGTCAGCGCGGGGGCGGTGATCGGCGTGCTGGTGCTGGAGACCGACCGCGAACCGCGTCTGCGCCTGGCGGATATGCCGCTGCTGCAGCGCCTGATCGAACACGCCAATATCGCCATCGCCAACGCGCAGTTGTACGCCGAGGTCGAGCGTGCCAATGCCAGCAAGAGCGAATTCGTCTCGTTCGTCGCGCACGAGTTGAAGAATCCGCTGGCGTCGATCAAAGGCTATTCCGAGTCGATGCTGGGCGGGATGCTGGGCGGGATGAGCGACATGCAGGGCAATTTCCTGCGCGTCATCCGCTCCAATGCCGACCGCATGAATACGATCGTGAGCGACCTCAACGACGTGACCAAGCTGCAAACCAACAATCTGCGTATGGAGTTCAAGGCGGTGCCCTTCAGCGCAATCATGGAGGAGACGCTGCGTCCGCTCCAGGGTATGATCGACGACAAGGGACAAAAAGTCGTGCTGACCGTGCCGGACGATCTGCCACCGCTGCGCGCCGACGAGGGGCGGATGATCCAGGTGCTGACCAATCTGGTGAGCAACGCGCACAAGTATTCACCGCCCGACTCGCAGATCACCATTTCCGCCCGCCTCGACGAGATGCTGCAGGACGCGCGCGGCAAGCTGATCGGGACACAGGTGCATATTGCCGTGACCGACCAGGGGATCGGCTTGAGCAAGGACGACCTGAAAAAGCTGTTCACGGCGTATTTCCGCAGCGACAACCCGCTGGCGCGCGAGCAGCCAGGGACGGGACTGGGCTTGACGATCACACGCGGGATCATCGAGGGACACGGCGGGCTGATCTGGGTGGAGAGTACGCTGGGCGTCGGCACGACCTTCCATATGACCTGCCCGCCCTACGAGGCGGTGGGGGTGGGGGCATGAGCGTACAAACGCGCGTGACGGCGGCAGAGTTCGACAAATTTCTCGCCCTGCATGCCAGCACCGATCGCCATTTTGAATTGATCCGAGGGGAGATCGTCGAGAAGATGCCGACGCAGACTCATGCCCATGTCGCCGCGATGCTGACCGGGTTCTTGTTCGTGTATCTGCGCGCTAATCCGATCGGTTATGTGCTGGTGGAGGCGCGCTATCGTCTGACCGCCGATGACGAAAATGATCTGATCCCCGATCTGTCCTATGTGCCGAAGACGCGCGGCGCGCTGGTGTCGCGGGGTCCGGCGCTTTATATGCCCGATTTGGCAATCGAGATACAGTCGGACGGACAGAGTACGCGCTTCATGCCGGACAAAGCGCTGTTGTATCTGGAACACGGAACCCAAGCGGTATGGAACCTGTATCCAGGGCGTGGGCTGGCGGAGGTGCTGACTCCGACCGATCGCCAACTGCTGACGCTCGACGATCTGCTGCTGGACGAGCGACTGCTGCCAGGGTTTGCGGTGCGGGTGGGGGATGTGCTGGCAGCATCGTCCTGATCTGTGGGGATTGTATGTGGTGTGCATCGTAGGGACGCATAACAATGCGTCCTAAAATATGTGATTTTCTTTCCTGACGGAGTGCTGCACAACCCTTCTCAGCCTGCTCTCACCGACAGGCGTATAATAATAAGATTGAGAGTCATGCACCCCGATAGGACACTATATTATGTCTGGTGAAAGAATTCTCCTGGTCGAAGATGAAGCGCGGATTGCCCAGTTCGTCGAACGCGCGCTGATTTACGAAGGCTATCGCGTCAGTGTCGCGCGCGACGGACAGACCGGCTTGTCGAGCGCCCGTGACAACCCACCCGATCTGGTGGTGTTGGACTGGATGCTGCCCGGTCTGGACGGTCTCGAAGTCTGCAAGCGGCTGCGCGCTGCTGGCGACGTGCCCATCCTGATGCTGACCGCCAAAGACGAGCTGCGCGACCGTGTGCAGGGACTCGACGCGGGCGCCGACGACTATCTGGTCAAGCCGTTCGAGATCGATGAATTGACGGCACGGGTACGGGCGCTGTTTCGCCGTTCTACCCCCCAGAGCAAGCCGGAAGTGCTGCGTTTCGCTGACCTGGCGCTCGATACAGGCACACATCGCGCCTACCGGGGCGATCGCGCGATCGACCTGACCGCCAAAGAATACGAGCTGCTAGAGCTGTTCATGCGCAATCCGCGCCAGGTGCTGACCCGCGATGTGATCTTTGACCGCGTGTGGGGCTACGACTTTGGCGGCGAGAGCAATATCATCGAGGTCTACGTGCGCTATCTGCGCCAGAAGACCGAGCAAAGCGAAGAGGCGCGCCTGGTTCACACCGTCCGGGGGGTTGGGTATGTGCTGCGAGAAGAAGAGTGACGATACGCAGTAAGCTGACACTGCTCTATTCCGGGCTGCTGGCGGTCATCATCGTGGTATTTGGCGTCATGGTGTTTGCGGTCAATCGCTGGATTCTGGTGTCCAGCGTCGATAACACCCTGGCACAGACCGCCGATCGCATCTGGAAGAACAGCCATGCCCAGGAAGTGCAGCAGTTCGGGGATGTATCGCAGCTCGCGGTCTTTTTCCCCGATGACCTGGATGTGTTCACCGCCTCCGGGGTGATCGTCCAGGTGTGGGGACTGGACGGTGCCGCGCCGCGTCTGCTGCGTGCCTCGTCGAACCTCGACGCCTACACCGAGTCGCTCGATCCCGACGCGCTGCGCGCCGCATCCGACGGCGTGCTGCAAGCCGACGCGGATATGGGCACGTTTTACAACACCGTGCGGCTCAAGGGCGGCGACTGGCGCACGCTCAGCCTGCCCTATGATGTCCTGGGCTGGCGGGTGGTGATTCAGGCTGCCACCTCGTTCGACGCCATCAACGCGGCGGGCAACGGGCTGCTCGGCATCATGCTGGTGACGACCGGGACGGCACTGGTCGGCTCGATGATCATCGGTACGATCCTGACCAACCGCGTGTTGCAGCCGATCGGCGACATCACCCGCTCTGCCGCCCAGATCACCACCGCGCGCGACCTCAAGAAACGCCTGGAATGGGCGGGACCGCAGGACGAGCTGGGTCAACTGGTGTCGGTGTTCAACAGCACCATGGAGCGGCTTGAACACCTTTTCAGCGTGCAGCAGCGCTTTGTCGCGGATGTGTCGCACGAGCTGCGCACGCCGCTGACCGCAATTCGCGGGCATTTCGAACTGATTCGGCGTTACGGGATGGATCCCGACTCGGTCGAGGCGATCCAGGCGGAGATCGAGCGTATGTCGCGGCTCGTCAACGATCTGCTGCTGTTGGCACGGGCGGACTATGGTGGCTTGCAATTGACGCGCACACCTGTCTATCTGGACGCGCTGGTCGAGGAAGTGCACCGCGAGTCGCGCGCTCTCAGCGACGGACGCCGCCTGAACATCACGATCGGGGAATTCGACCCGGTACAGGTCGAGGGCGACCCCGACCGTCTCAAGCAGCTTTTGTTGAATCTGGTCACGAATGCCATCAAATTCACGCCCGACGGCGGCACGATCACGCTCAATCTGACGCGCACAGCGACTCATGCCATCGTCTCGGTCGTCGATACCGGGGTCGGGATCGCGCCGGACGATCTCCGGCACATCTTCAACCGCTTCTATCAGGCGGACGGTTCGCGCACACGCGCGCACGGGGACGACGATGGGGCGGGATTGGGCTTATCGATCGCGCAGTGGATCGCCGAGGCGCACGGCGGACAGATCGCGGTGACCAGTATCGTCGATCGTGGCTCGACCTTCACGGTGACCCTGCCGCACATCGAGCCGATGCACACAGCCGACCACAGCGCGGTCACGCGATCACGCCTGCCGATATTACGTCGCGGATCATAGAGGTCTGGCACGCCAGACCCATCGTACCGGTCGGTCGGTCAGACCTTTGCTTCACGCGGGGAGGGGGTGGGCACGGGGGTGTCTTCGTTGAGATGCGCCATGCTCGACATCATCACGGCGATCAACTGGGGGTCGGCAAGCCGATAGTAGACATGGCGCCCGGTCTTGTTCCACAGCACCAAGCCCATTTCACGTAAATATTTGAGCTGATGTGAGACGGCGGGCTGATCCATGCCTAACGCCTCGGTCAGATCGCTCACGCACCATTCTTTGTCTGCCAGCGCGCGAATCATGCGCACGCGCGTCGGATCGGACAACGCCTGGAAAAATCGGGCGATCAGGCGTGCTTCGCGCAACGTCATCACTTCGAGTAATTTTTTAGGGCGCACATCCTCAGGATGTGCATCTTCCCCCGCGTTTAAGGAACGGTTCATGTAACGTACTTTCCTTTGCTTACGTTGTGCTTCCATCGTATGAAAAAGCAGGCATGTGTGTCAATAGCCCAAAAGTGGTAATTCGTAAAGAGAATGATGAGTATCTACGAATGATCGATTATTCACAAAATTGTATTGGGGAGCTGGAGGGGCGTGATCGTGCCTGAATCAACCCATCCGTGATTCGCTGAAAAATTGTACCTCATTACCCTTCATCGTCCGGCGCCACCGGATCAGGAAAGGCATTGCCAAACGAACCCGGCACAGGGGTCGGAGTCGGATAGGCGGGCGCGTTCCAGTCGATCGGCAGTGCTTCTAAAAACGCCAGCGTGTCGATCGTGAACGGCGACATCCAGCCGACCGTCCCGCCTGCATTGACCTTGAGCCAGCCATTGCCATACGGACTGCGCCCCACCAGATCGACCAGCGTGCCCGTGCCGACGCGCGCGATCGCCGTGAACGAGGTGTCGGGTCCGCGCCGCAGATTGGCACCGTCGGGCGAGCGCACCCGTCCGCGTGTGCCCAGCTCACCCAGGCGCTGCGGTGGCAGCGGGGTCGCTTCGTAGATCGCCGCGATCTCCCCGACATTGCGCACCAGCAGCGGGGCGTACACCCATCCGGTCGTGCCCGTGTCGAGCTGGACATGATACCAGTCACCGCCGGGATTCGATCCCAGTAAGGTCAGCACCTCACCGGGCGCCAGCTCGCGCAGGACGGCTGCGAATACGTCGGGATCGGTGCGCAGATTGATCGATCCCCCGGTCGAGAGAAAGCCCGGTTGAGGCAGCAGCAGCGGACGATCGAACAGCGCGACGGGCAGGTTGCGCAGCGGCGCCGGGTCGAGCAGGGTGGGTGTAGTGGGGACGCCGCCCGGCTGGGCAAAGCTCGCCGTGCCATAGGGCACGCTCGTTTGCTGCCCGGCGACGATCTGCTGCCGTCCACCCTGTGCGAACACGGTCGCCAAGCCGCTGATCATGCTGAACTGGGTCGCGGTGTCGGTGGTGCGCACCAGCGCCGTGCCGATCAGCGCCAGCGAGATACCGTTGAACACCAGATTCGCCTGACGTCCGATCGGGGTCTGCACGATCACGACACTGTACGGGGCGGCGGGACAGGTGGGCGGGGCGCTGCTGGTCTGCATGAGCGCATTTGTCCAGGGGGCGAATCCCTGCGGGGTCACGTCGTAGAGCGTCACGTCGCCAATCAGCAGCAGCGAGGCGTTGGAGGCGTCCGGGAGGCGCATCCAGGTGAGTCCGAGCGCGACATTTTCCGTCTGGATCGGCGGCAGATCGATGGCGTCGATCTGTGCCACATCGACCAGCGAGCCGATGGGGGCAAAGGTCGATCCCAGTACCGAGGCGGGTTCGACGCCCGGCGACGCGCCGCCGTTGCAGGCATAGCCAGCGGGCTTGTTGATACACGCAGCGCTGGCGGTCGTCCACAGGTGTGCCAGGATCGGCGCGCACTGTTCGGCGGCGGTCGGCGGGAGTCCGCCCTGAGCGCGGACGACCAGCGCGCCGCACAGGACGAGTCCGAGTATGACGAGTGCGCCGATTCGTTTCACCGAGGATGCCTCATGACTGACCATTGGTCGCTCATTATAAATCAGATTGGGGGCGGGCACTGTACGCTGTGCCTACGCCTGCCGCGCGGACACGTCTCCGCACAACCGCATCGCACGAGTTTGGCGTGCCAAATCCGGCGTCCCATAGGAAAGATTGAACACGAGGGCGCGAAGGGGGGAAGGAAAACGAAGATCGGATTATCTTCAACACCCTTCGTGATGGACTGCCAGTAAGTAGTCCATCACGAAGGGCGTTGAGGTATTGTAACTCGGCAGCCCGCACCCTGTCTGTGTCCCCTCTCCCCGCAGTCCGTTCCTGGCGGCAGTGGAAGAGGGGTGTCCTGTACTGGGACTTGGCACGCCAACCCCCTACAACCATTTGCGCCAGCGGAAGAACAGCAGCATCCCCACCGCCAGCAGCAGCATCCCGCCCGACAGAATCCAGAACGAATTCGGATGTTCCGCCAGCGGCAGATTGATCAGGTTCATGCCGTACACGCTGGAGATGAAGGTCAGCGGCAGCATGATCGCGGAAAACACGGTCAGGATACGGATGACGCCGTTGATACGGTGACTGAGCAGCTTGTCCGCTGTATCCGACAGGCTGGCGACCACCTCGGCATCCTCGTCGATGATGTCGCGCGCCCGGTTGAGATGATCCACGATGTCGTCGAAATAGTGTTCCATGCCGCCGCGCAGAATGGCATTATCCATCTTCGCCATTTGCTCGACGATCGGTAGCTGCTGGCGGATGATGCGGCGCAGCGAGATGATGTCGCGGCGCAGCACCGCCACGTCCTGGATGATGCGCTGTCCGTCGGTGGTGAAGATATTGTTCTCGATCGCACGCAGATTGCCGTCCACCTTGCGCAGCATCGGGAACAGGTGATCGACCAGCTTATCCAGGATCATGTAAAAAGCGTGCCCCGGCGTGCCTTGCAGCATTTGACCACGCACATCGGCTTCGTCGCGGCAGCCGTCGAACAGGTTCATCAGCATGTTGAGTCGCCCGTCGTGCGCCGTCACCAGCACGTTTTTGCCGACGATGAAGTCGATCTCGTAGGGGCGGCTGATGCGGTTGTTGACATCCCACAGCGGAAAATGCAGCGTGATATACAGGTAGTCGGTCTGCACGTCGATCTTGGGACGCTCGGTGGCACTGAGCAGGTCTTCCAGATTGAGCGGGTGGATGAACGGCAGGGTGCGCCGCAAGCCCTCGATGTCGATCGGAGTCGGGTCGATCAGGTTGATCCACGTCGTCCCCTCACCTGTCACTTTGAGGTAAGTCATGATGGATATTCCTCGCTCGACGACCGATCGATCCCGCGTAAATTAGAGGTTTGTATCGTATAAAGTGGATCATAGACCTTTTTGACTCTCCTGTCCACTTGTGATACATTTTACAAAGAGGGGAGTTCTTCTCTCAAAACCATTTTGTGCAATCGGGTATCGACGCGCGAGTCGTGGTATAATTCCGTCATAATCGACAATGGAAAGAATTATTATCGCTCGCGTGGTGATCAGCCCGTCCAATCATTCAGAGGATACCAGGCTATGAGCAGCATCAGTGCAGGGGAGACCCGTGCCGCCGTCGTTCCCCGGCAAAAGAGCGCGGCGGATCAGGTGCAGGTCGCGGCGCCCAGCCGCCGCGAATTTCTTTACCACATCTGGGGCGCGTCGATCGTGCTGCTGCTCGGTCAGACGACTGCCGGAATCATCTGGTTCGCGCTGCCGATCTTCAAAGAGGGCACCTTTGGCGGCGTATTTGCCTTTCCGCCCGACAAGCTGCCGCAGCAGGGTGTCATACCGGTGTCGGTCCCTGAAGGACGCTTTCATCTCTCGTATGCCCCGGAGGGCGTGGTCGTGCTGTACGGCGTCTGCACGCACCTCGGCTGCCTGCCCAAGTGGTCGGACAGCAACGGTCGCTTCGAGTGCCCGTGTCACGGCTCGAAATTCGAGCTGAATGGCAAGTACATCGAGGGTCCCGCCCCGCGCAGCCTCGATCGCTTTCGCACTACCGTCACCTTTGAAGACGGCTCGACCGCGATCACCAATGAAAACGGCGATCCGATCCCGCTGGACGGGCGCGGCGCGGTCGTGGCGATCCTCATCGACACGGGCGATAAATTGAGACGTTCAGGCAAAGTTTAGCGAAGTTCTGAGGAGCGCCCAGGCATGTCCGTCCTTCCATTTCCATCCTTTCTTGACGACATCAAGGAAAAGGGACTCAAGCGCGCATTGTTTGAAGGCATCAACGAGGTTGTCGAGCGTGCCACTGCTGGCATGAACGTGCAGGACCTCCGCGAAGCCCTGCGCGGTGATGCCCCCAGTCGCAAGCCGAACCCCCGTCTGCAGCCGCACGCGGACGGGTTTTGGCTGCATATGCGTCCCAGCTACTTTCACAAGTCGGTCACGGGGCTGTACCCGGAATTTCGTCTGGGCTGGCTCTCGACCTATTTCGTCTTTTTCGAGACCATCACCGGCATTTTTCTGATGGTGTGGTACACCCCGTCGCCCGATGTGGCTTATGCCAATATGCTCAGTATCATGGCGAATGTGCCGCTCGGTCAGTTCATGCGCGACCTGCACCGCCTCGGTGCCGAGGCGATGGTGCTGATCGTCACGCTGCATATGCTGCGCACTTTCCTGACGGCGAGCTACAAGAAGCCGCGTGAATTCACCTGGTTTTCCGGGGTGATCCTGCTGGCGCTCACCTTCTTCCTCAGCTTCAGCGGCTATCTGCTGCCCTGGGATCAACTGGCGCTGTGGGCGGTGACGATCGGCGCATCGATGGTGGAAGCGGCGCCGCCGGAGATCGTCGGCACCAATCTCAATCTGCTGCTGCGCGGCGGACCGGAGATCGGCGCCAACGGCTTGCTGCGTTTCTACCTGCTGCACGTTTTAGCCGTGCCGGCGCTGCTGTTCATCTTCGTCGGCGTCCACTACTACAAAGTGGTGCTGCACGCCCACAGCCTGCCGCCGGGTGAAGAGAACATCGGTGAAGACACTGCCAAGCGTGTCCCGCTGGACAAGCGCGTCTACTTCATCCCGGACGTGCTGACCAGCGAGATCATGTGGATCGGTATCACCACGCTGGTGCTGATCGTGCTGGTCACCTGGTTCTTCCATGCCCCGCTGGAAGCCCACGCCAACCCGCAGAGTACCCCGCTCGGCACGACCGCGCCGTGGTATTTCCTGTGGGTGCAGGGCGCGCTCAAGCTCGGTGACAAAGTGATCTGGGGCATCGTCTTCCCGACGATCGTCGTCGTCTTCCTGATGGCGTATCCCTATCTGGACGTGACCAAGAGCCGCCGCTGGGCACACCGTCGCCTGCAGCTCACGATCGCCTTTGGCATGGCGGCGGGCTTCACCGTCCTGAGCTACATGGGTCTGCCGGAATTCGGCGTGATCAACAGCGCCGACAGCGAGATTCTGCATGAGCTGACCAAAGAACCCGCCTACAATCACGTCGGCGTGCTGCTGCCCGTGCCCTACGACGAATTGGCGCCGGGAATGTATATCACTCGCCAGTTCCAGGCGGAGCCAGGCGATGAAGCCAGCGTCGTCAGCGCCTTCAACGCCGAGATCGCCAACGGCGCATTCCCGGTCGAGGGTGGGCGCACGCTGATCCAGTATCTCGATCAGGGTCAGCACTTACCGGTCTCCTCGCTCACCTTCACCACCGCCGCGGACGGCACCGCGCTGCACGAGGCGATGGCGGAATTCAGCCATATGATGGAGCTCGAAAGGCTGGAGCTGCGCAACGGCTGGGGCGCGGTCATCGTCACCGAGTGGCAGCCGGGTCTGAAGCGTGTCGATGTCGTGCTGTCCTGGGACGATGTGGAGATGCGCGGCGGTGCCCCTGTACTGGACGCCAACGGCGACTCGATCCCTCGTCTGGACGCAAACGGCAGCGGCATCCGCCGTGTGAACAGCGATCACATCTTCATCCATGAAAACGCGCAGTACTTTGCAGCGCCAGGAAGCTAAATCATGAATCTACAACGTCTGCTCGTCGAACGTATCGAGCATCGAATCCTCGTTGGGACGGTCGCCTTTCTCGGTATCATGGTGCTGGTGGGCTGGATCGCCATCAACGAAAATGGGCGTATGCAGGCGTTCCAGCGCCAGTATGAGGCGCGGGCGATCGAGCGCGGCGCCGAGCTGTTCACCGCCAACTGCACCACCTGTCACGGCGCCAACGGCTATGGCGGCGCACGGGGACCCGCCCTGAATACGCCGTACCTGTTCGGTCACGATTTCCTGGCTGAGACGCGCCGTGAGCGTCTCGGTCTGGAGACCGAGGCGACTCTCGCCACCACCAGTGAAGAACGCAAGGTGGCGATCTCCGAGCGTCTGGTGGCGCTGGAGGCGCTGGAAGCGCCGATCCGCCAGCAGATGAACGCCGCAGTCCTCAAAGGCTACAACCCAGACGCGCCGTCGCGCCTGGCAAATCTGGGCTGGGGCGGCGGGCTGCCCAACTTTTTGTACACCACGCTGGTACACGGTCGCCCGACCAGCGGCTCGTACTGGCCGCAGGCGATGGCAGCCTGGGCGCAGCGCGCGGGCGGTCCCCTGCGCAGTGATCAACTCGAAGACCTGACCGCCTACATCATCAACTGGGATAAGGGCAGCGAGTGGACAGTCGAAGACCTGCTCGCCGTGCAGCAGTTCCCGAAGGTGCCCGCTGACGGTGCCGAGCTGGCGGCGCTGCTGGCGAACGCGGAGCCGCGCATCGGAGTCGAGACGCCAGTCGAGGAGATCATGGTCGGGCTGGAGGGTTTGTCCGGCGATGTCCAGAACGGGCAGACGCTCTACAACGGCGTGCTGGCGTGTTCCGGCTGTCACATGAACGCGGCGGTCGCCCCGCCGACCGAGGGCACCTGGACGCGCGTCAACGAAGTGCGTCTGCTGGAGCCGCAGTTCGCAGGCTACACGCCGGAAATGTATCTGGCGGAGTCGATCATCCACCCGAACGACTACATCGTGCCAGCTTATGGGGCAGGTCTCATGCCCGCCAACTTTGGCGAGCGCGTCACCTATCAGGATTTGTCCGACCTGATCGCCTACATCGCCAGCCAGGATCAGCCGATCGGCTGACGAACGACCCGATTGTGTCACGGCGCATCATGATGCGTCGGCAAAAGAAAAACACCACCCGATCGGGTGGTGTTTTTCTTTTGCCTCAGAGGGCAATACCCGGACGCATCATGATGCGTCCCTGCGCGCTCACCCCACCCCGGCGCTGCCGCCGCCCTTGCGATTGCGCACCGTAGGCACGCTGCGCTGTTGATTGCCGCTGCGACGGAAGCCACCGCCGCCAGACGACGATCCGCCGCTGCCGCCGAATGTCGGCGGTGCCGACCGACCCGATCCGCCGGACGATCCGCCACCGCCGGGGAAGATGCCGCCGCCGCCCGACCCACCGCGTCCGCCGAACAAGCTCATCAGGACGCCGATGATCGATCCGCACCCGCCCAGATTGCCCAGGCAGCCACCCCCGCCGCCGCTCGTCGCACCGCCCCGGCTGCGCATGATCAGGAAAATGACGATCGCGCCGATGACGATGATCGGCAGCAGGCTCTCCAGCGAGATGCCGAGCGCTGCGGGCTGGCTCGCTGTCGGAGTCGGCGTCACGCGCACCGCGGTAGCGACCGCCACCGGGGCATTCTGATTGTTGGTCGCCCCGCCGACCTCGGCGCCAAAGGGCATCTGCACGTACAACGCCTCGCCGTCGGGCAGCGGTTGTGTGGTCGAGACCGAGACGACGCGCCCGCTGATGGTCAGCGTGGCATTGTTCGAGACCACGCGCGCCAAGCCTTCTGCAGGCGGCGTGCCGTCGAGAAAGTTGAAGCGCACAGTCGCGCTGTTGACCGGGGCGCCTCGTTCTTCTGGCACCGCGTACCAGTCGATCAGGTTGTCGGTGAAGATCGGCGCGGTGTAATTGATCTGGAGCAGAAATGAGTCGCCATTGCCGTAGCGCTCTGGCATATACGCGGTCAGGTTTGTTTCATCGCCGCTGGTGGTGACCATGTACGTCCCCGGCGCTTCGCCGCTGTTGGCGCGCCGCAGCTCGATCAGTTCGCCGTCAGGGGCATTGACGTAGACCGTCTGAACTTCGACCGGATCGAGCCATCCTCGGTTGACGCGCCCGATCGTCCCGGTCTCGATGATGAGCGTCTGCGCCTCGGCGATGGTGAGTTGTCCCTCGGCGGCGCTGACATTGATATTGCTGTTCCAGCTCTCCCAGTAAAACGAAATATCCTGCGCGCCGACCGGCAGCGCCGTCAGCAGCAGCACGACAGCGAACAACCAGGCGCGCGGCGCCCTCCTGCGAAAATCGGGCATCATCTGACGATCCTTTTTTATACGCACGGGGTACGGCACGCCGCACCCTACATACCTGTGATTGTAATGGCGATCGCATCGTTTCGACCACGCTACGGCGGGGGATATGGCGTGGGTCAGGTGACCTAAGTAGTGCATCAGGAAAGCAGCGAAATTCAGTGAATCACGGTTTTCTCATGCGTCCGTGTTGTTCGCGCAGCTTCTTTATCTCACACGAACGTTTCCTTATTCAAACCCCCATTGAACTTTAACACATCTTCTGGCAGCATAGTAAGTTATTGATCTGATCATACAATGCGCTGCCTATCATGAATCTCTCGCCCGACGCGCTGCGCGTCTTTTTTGCACGTCTGTTATTGGTCGTCGGCGTATTCGGCGTCATCTGGCTGCTGCGCAATCTCCTCACCTGGCTGATGTCAAAACCACTCCAGGGGATCATGCAGCGCGTCGGGGTGACCGACGACGAGTCACACGCGCTGATCGGCTCGATCGTGCTGATCCCGGTGCGCTATCTGTTGCTGGCAATCGGGATCGACCTGTCGGCGCGCATCCTGGAGCTGCCGCACCCGCTGATCGACTTTGCGCTCAATCTCTCCAGCACGCTGGTGATCGTCGCCCTGGCAGTGCTGTTGTTCCGGATCATCAGCGCGATCGTGATCTCGCCAAAACGGTTCCTGCTGTTCACAGGCGCCACCATCGACGATGCGCTGCTGCCATTCATCCGCACCGGATTCATGGTACTGGTGATCGCGGTCATGCTGGTGATCGTGCTGCAGGTGTGGGACTACGACATCACCGGACTGGTGGCGGGACTCGGACTCGGCGGTCTGGCATTTTCATTGGCGGCGCAGGATTTACTCTCCAACCTGTTCGGATTCGCGGCTGTCGTCAGTGATCGCCCATTCGTGGTCGGGGATTACATCAAGACTCCCGATGTGGAGGGCAGCGTCGAGCATGTGGGCGTGCGCTCGACGCGCGTGCGTCAGTTGAATCAGGCGGTGGTCTATGTGCCGAACAGCAAGCTCGCCGCTGGCACCATCCTGAACTGGTCACGGCTGGCGAAACGCTGGATCGATTTCAAGCTGCATATCGAGTACGCCACCACCGCCGAGCAGCTCGCGGGCGTGCTGGAGGCGATCCGCGCCATGCTGACCGGGCGAGCGAGCGTCGATCCCAAATCGATCTTCGTCTACTTCACCGAGTTTGCGGACAGCTCGCTCAATATCCAGGTGCGCTGCTATGTGGCGATCGTGGATTTTGTCGCCTTCACCCAGGAGCAGGAGCTGATTTTGCTCGATGTGATGCGCGTGCTGGAGCGCCTGAATGTCTCGGTGGCACTGCCCAGTCAGACCATCTACTACGAAAATGCCGACGAACATGGATCGCGCGTGCCGCTGCTGTCTCGTCCACCGCACACGTACACCGGGGCGCGATCGGCGCGCGCCGGGACGACTGCTGAACCGACCGACTCACCTTATCCGACGGCGGCACCTGCCACCTTTAACGACAAACAGATCGACGAAGAGGAGCAGAGCTGATGCGTCTGTATTTTTTCCGACATGGCATAGCAGAAGATGATGATGGCATCATGCCGGATGCGCTGCGCGAGCTGACCACCGACGGTATCTGGCGCACCCGCCGCAGCGCCCGGATGCTCAAGCTGATGCACCTCGACCTCGACCGCCTGTTCACCAGCCCGCTGATCCGCTGCCGTCAGACCGCCGACATCATCGCGGCGTCGCTGGCGATCGCGGTACAGGTGCGCGACGAGCTGGCGCCCGGCTTCAACATGCGCGCCGTCGAAGGACTCACCCAGGACCTGGGCGAAGATGGGGAGGTCATGTTCGTCGGACACGAGCCTGACCTGAGCAGCATCGTGTGCGACCTGACAGGCGCGCGGGTGCAGGTCAAGAAAGGCGCGCTCATCCGTGTCGATTTGCTGACCTATCAGCCCCTCAGCGGTGAGCTGGCGCTGTTATTGAGTCCGAAGGTGTTCAACAAACTGGGGTAGAGACGCCTCACGCTGCGTCCGTTTGGCGGCGATCATGGGTCTGGCACGCCAAATTGAACCCATTGGGGGTGGGGTATTCTGCAACCTGCCGTCTCCCGATCGCGTATAATCCTGCATACGCAAGCCGATCAGGAGACTTATCCCCATGAATGATTTTATGAACGGCGCCACGCCAGACGGCGCACAGCACGACGACGCGGGCGCGGCGAACGCCGAACCGCTCAGGACCTTCATCGATCACCAGCGTAAGGCGCTGGAAGAGACCGGCAAGGCGCTCGATGCGCTGATCCCGGATGGCTTCAAGGAACACAGCGCCGAAGCCCGCCGCGAATTCGTCAAGGGCATGAAAGTCCTCGTCGATGCCGCGCTGACCGAGCTGGAGCGCGCCTCGCGCGACTTCGACAAGAATTTCACCCGTCGCCCCGCCGATGCGCCCACCGCCGATGCCGATCGTCCGACATCGACGGGCGCCAACAAGGTCAAGGTGCAGGTGGATTAGGCAGAATTACCGTTTCGCTGGTCTCCCCAGTCGGCGGCTCGACCGTGCGGATTGGGGAGACGATGCGCAGTGCCCCCGGCAGCACTTTGAAGGTCGCCGGGGTCGTGCCACTGCCCTCGGTGTCACCGTCGAGCATGTAGGCAATCGGTTCGTCGGTCTCGACAGTGATCACCTTACCGGAATAGCGCCCGAACAGCGCCTCGTAATCGAGCAGATCGGCAAAGCTGGCGACCGTCTGCACCAGCGAGAGTGCGTCATTCTTCAGGATAAAGACATCCAGCAGTCCGTCGTCCGCCGCCACGCCGCGCGCCAGCGATCGATTGATGGTGCCGATGTTATCGAAATTCAGCACCATGCAGCCCGCCCCCACCATCTCTACTTCTTCCCCATCCACTGTCAGCCGGAAGCGTGTCTGACGCGGCGCCGCGATCCCGCGCAGCAGCGCCAGCGCGTATGCCAGCGCCCCCCAGCGATCTTTCGACGCCCGATCGACCGAATCGAGCGTGTCTGCCAGGATACCCAGATCGGCACGCAGCACGAATGATTTGCCGTTGATCTCGGCGGCGTCGTAGGCGTGTACCTCGTGCGCGCCGGTCGCGATCAGCTCGACGGCAGCTTCGGTGGCGAGCGGCAGCTTCATCGCGCCTGCAACCGCGTTGCCCGTGCCGCCGGGGAGGATTCCCATGGTGGCGCCCGTGTCGAGCAAGCCTGATGCCACATCCATGACCGTGCCATCGCCGCCGTAAGAGACGATACAATCCGCGCCGGCGTCCAGTGCTTCGCGGGCGAGCCGCGCGCCGTCACCGAGCTTGTGAGTCAGGCGCATATCCCATTGAATGTCGTACTTGCGAAAGACGCGATTCAGGATTGCCGGGAACGATTCATCCGCGCCAGCGGCGGGGTTGGCGATCACCTGGACATATTTGAATTGCGGAGCAGGGATGGACATGACGACTCCTCGATGCCGATAACTGATTGATAGGATGCAAGCGCAATGACTGTAACGACTATGCCAATGTCGGATTACAAGTCAGCAGACACGATCATTGAAATGATACGTCGGGTAATGGTTCGCTCACAAGAGGAGGGGTGGGTAGTTGCGTCGTCTACATAGGTGATCTTTGCCGCTTGATCGTCACGAAAAGCCCTCTTCTGGTGATGACAGAAAAGGGCTTTCGATAACACATGATGGGGAGAGAAACGCGCTTGCGTTAGCTGCCCGGCGTCGCCGTCGGGGTCATCGCCGGGATGAGCGCGTCCGGCACGGGGGGCGCGGTGAAGTCGGCATTGCCGGCTGCCAGGCTCTCCAGGTCGAACAGGAATGGACTATTCGACGGGATCAGCGCCAGATTGACATTGTCCGCCAGGCTCATGATGTACTGATACTGGATCAGGCTCGGATTGGCGGCGATCTGCTGGCTCACCAGCCGCAGCGCTTCAGCTTCGGCTTGTGCGCGCAGCACGATCGAGGCTGCTTCACCTTCGGCGCGGGTGACGGCGGAGTCGCTCTCACCTTGCGCGACGGCGCGTGCCTGTGCTGCTTCCTGCTGGCGCTGCTCGACGATCAGGCGGGCGCGTTCGGCTTCCTGACGGGCGATCTGGGCGTTTTCGATCGACTGGGCGAACTGATCGGAGAAGGTGATATCGCGCACCAGCATATCGGTCAGCAGCAGTCCCTCTACCAGCATCTTTTCGCGGAGCTGAGTCTCGATCGCCAACTGCATCTCTGTGCGTCCGTCGCTGTAGATATCGGTCGCAGTGTAGCCCGACACCACATCGCGCACCAGGCTGCGCACCGTCGGGCGGATGAAGCCGTCGGCGTAGTTGTTGGGCCAGCGGGTGTGAATGAGGTTCGCCTGAGTCGGGTCGATGTTGAACAGCACCGTTACGTCCAGCGCGACTGCCTGCCCGTCGCTGGTACGCGCGGGCACCGCATCATCACCGGCGCGCTGACCCTCGGCCAGCGTGCCGGACATGGTGTATTCCTGCTGGTTGATCGGGTAGAGCGTGTATTCCTGTATCACCGGGATGACGATGCTCGTCCCGGAACGGCGTTCGGTTTCCAGATTACCGTTGAGCGTATTGAAGACGACCGCCACCTGCTGCGGCTGCACGATCAGGATACCCTGACTGATGAAGTTGAAGAGCACGCCGACGATCAAGCCGACGACCGCCAGCAGGATACCGGTGCGCACCGGGCGCCCCTGCGATGCCGACAGGACGACCAGCGCCACGCCGCCTAAAAATGCCAAAAAGCCGATCAGCGACAACACACCTAAAAACGAACTTATACCCATGCTGCTTCCTTCTCCCATTTCTTCATGGGGCGATGATGATCTGCACTGTATCATATACGTATCAATTATAGGGATGGTCTCTGAGTGCGAGATAAGTTAGGCGCCAACCCCCCCGAAACTAGGGGGCGACCGATCATCGTGGACAATGCCGATGGCAGTCTGCCCGCAGGTATCGCGCTCGACCTGACGATCGGTGCGGGCGTCGGCGCGCTGATCGGCGGGCGCGCCGCCTATCTGCTGCTGGATGGGCGCGATCTGGAGACGCTGACTCGTTTCACCGACGGCGGAGTCGGGTGGCACGGTGTGCTGATTGGGGGTCTGCTGGGGCTGTGGGTCGCCTGGACGCTGCGTGCGCGCCGACAGACAGCCTACGGCGACCTGCTCGACTCGATCGCGCCGTTGCTGGCGGGCATCGCGCTGACGCTGTGGGTGGGCTGTGCGGGTGGGGCGTGCGGATGGGGTCACGAGGTGACCACACTGGCGGATTATCCGGCGTGGGCGGTGGCATGGGCGCCCAATGCCTACGGAATTGCCGCGCCGCGCTACGACACACCGCTCTATGGCGCGCTGCTGGCGTCGGTGATCGGGGTCGTCACCGTGATCACGCGCGGACGTGGGCGCTTTTGGTTGGGGGTGATGGTCGCCGGAGCTGGCATGTTCCTGATCGGTTTCTGGCGCGCCGACCCGGTGCCGGGCGCGTTCGGTTTGCGCGTCGATCAGGTGGCGGACGCGCTGATCGCCGCATGGGGGATCGCGTTGTACGCGATGAGGCGCGCGTCGCGCCGGCGCAGAGACGCATTACGAACCGTCCGCGCTGCGTCTGGTAGCGCGCTTTTCTCCGCGTTGGCGGGTCGGGAGCTGCCATGACCTCCGTTTCTCGACTTTTGCGATTCACTAATACTAGCCAACCTGTGCTTGTTTCGGTACACTCTTGATCATTCTTATAGATAATAACAATGGCTGATCATGCCCAATCAGAATTTGTTGGACTCGCTCGACTCGCTGCGTGATTATTACACGCGCCAGCAAAAAGCGGCTGCGACGCTGCAAAGCACCCTGAAAGCGGCAGCCGACATGCAAAGCCGCACGCAAAAAATACTGTCCGATTACAGCCAGTTCGCCGCCGCCGCTGATGTGACCTCGGCGCAAGCCCTGTTCGAGCGGTTGCGCCTGAAAGAAGAGACGGTCGATCCGCTCGCACCTGAGCTACGCCGCGAGATCAAGGCGCTGTCTGTCCTGACGACGGCGCTCAAACAGGCGGCAGCGGCGCTGCGCGCGCAACCGATCGACGTGGTGGGACTAGACAAAGCTCTGACCCACCTGCAAAGCGCGGACTACGACGATGTTCTCTCCCTGGGCGCCGAGCTGGGCGCAGAACTCAAGGCAGCATCAGCCACGCTGAGCGACGAATTTGGGATGAAGCTGCGCGATGCGCTGGCGGACATCGGCGTGGCGATCGGTGGGCGTCCGCCCACCTTCCAGATCGGACGTTATGAACTGGACACCAACTTCGCCAAACGCAATCTGGTCATCCGCTATGGCAAAGACATCGTGACGCCGAAGGTCAAACTGACCGTCGAGGAGACGATCAAGGCGTATCAGAGTGCCGAAAAACGGGTGAGCGGTCGCGCGGTCGATGGACGCAAGTGGATCGCCCGCTTCAACGAGGCGTATCACAACGCCCGGCGCAGGCAGGGAGGCGTAGAATTGCGCGTCAATATCGTCGAATGCTATCGGGAGATGTGGCTGCTGAGTCAGGGGCGTACTTTCAATGCCGAACCCAGTAAAAATACCGCCAGCGATTACAGCCGTGCGCAGTTCCTGTACGATCTGGTCGAGTTCACCTACGTTCAGCGGCTCGACCACGACGGCTATTTTTCGCGCGCTCATGTCGCCACCCGGTCGCAGGACAATCCGACCCGGAATATGTGGGTGGTCGAGGGCGATGGTCCCTACGACGGTCGCTCCATCGCCGATATTGAATTCGTGAAGGACTAAAGCCGATGCTGCCTGAACCCCACCTCGCTCGCCAGATCATCGAGACGCTCGGTCAATCGGGCACACCGATGCCGAAAGGCGTCAGTTATTACAACGTCGGCAACGACTCGCTGCTGAATGCGATCGATACCCATTACTTCGGCTCGTATCTTGCCGACGGCGGCGCCGTCTTCAAGCTGGTGGTCGGGGATTACGGCAGTGGCAAGTCGCATTTCCTCTACTGTGTGCGCGACCGTGCCTGGCAGCGTAATTTCGCCGTCAGTAAGGTCGATCTCAGCCCCAAAGAAAGCCCATACAACGATCAACGCCGGGTGTATGCCGCTGTCGCATCGGCGCTGCTGTGGCATGAACTAGGCAGCACAGGCGAGGACGAGCGCGGTCTGACGCGCTTTTTGGAAGGGACGCTGCGCCGCCTGATCGCCGCGCATGGGCTGGATGTCAGCGACGACGGCGTCGAAGATATTCCTGAGGTGCGCGCCTTCCTGCACACGCTCGCCGCTACGCCGATCGAGAGCCTCAGCTATCAAAAAGCGATCCAGGGCTATTTTCACGGACTGCTGCGCGGACAGGAACGCCGTCTGGAGACGCTCCAGCGCTGGCTGCACGGCGACGAGACGACCACTGAGGATAAGCGCGATCTCAGGCTGATCGGCGTGACCGAAAAGATCAACAAAAATAACGCTTTCAAAATGCTGCGATCGCTGTGTCAGACGGTGCGTGCGCTGGGCTACAACGGGCTGGCGCTGTTGTTCGACGAAGGCGATCGCATGTTGAGCCTGGGCAAGCGTGCGGAAAAGGATGCCACCGATACACTGCGCGAGGTGATCGATCGCTGCCGCGAAGACCTGCCCGGTGCGCTGTTCATGTATGCTGTGCCGCCCGACTTTTTACGGGTGATCGAGGAGTATCAGGCGCTGGCACAGCGGGTACAGGCAGCCAGCTATTTTTCGCGCAGCAATCCTTTCAGCCCGCAGATCAATCTCGAACATCTCGATATTCCCGACGCGGAAATACTGGAACAGATCGGCTATCGGCTGCTGCCGATCTTCGAGATCGCCTATGGACAGCGGCTGGACGCCGATCTGCAGAGCCAGAATGTCGCGCTGCTCTCCGAGGCGGCGCGCCGGTCCTATCTGGCGATCAGTCACCGCCGCCTGTTCATCAAGGCGCTGGTGATGGAATGGTATCGTCAAAAAGAATCCGAGGAAATTCTGCTGACTCCTGAATACGCCGAAGCGCTGATCCGGGGTGAGAGCGACGCGCTCAACCAACTCGACGACGCGCAACAGACCCCCTACTGAGTGCATGACTATGACGCCACAACAGGTTCATCACCCGCAGTTTGGCAGCGGTACGCTGCTCAGGACGTATATGAACGGCTTCGACTGGGAAGTTCAGTTCGAGTCGGGGCGCAAGTTTCGCCTGCCCGCGCGCGAATTTTCCGACGAATCGCGCGCAGCACGTCAGCCGGATCGCCTGACTCCACTGCCGGAAAGACGCGCACAGCTGGGCGAGGACCAGTTTCGCGCGCGGCAAACGCTGGAAGCGCTGCGAGTCGGGGTGGTGCCCGTGCAGGATGCCGAACATCTGACAATCGGCTTGGAGGCGGAAAAGGTCACGCTCGATCGCGCCATCGATCGCGCTCGTGAACGCGACGGCGACGCGCTGGCGATCATCGGGGACTACGGCTATGGCAAGAGTCACTTCATCGAGCTGGCGGCACGACGCGCGCTGCGCAGTGATTTTATTGTCGCCAGCGCCAGCCTCGATCTGATCGAAGTGCCACCGGGCAAGGCGCATAAAATTTACGAGTCACTGATCGCCTCGCTGCGTTACCCTGATCTGCCGGGACAAGGGGGATTGGCGCCGCTGCTGCAAAAGGCGCTCGATCAGCCGTCGGTGGTGCGGCAGTTTTTAGAACGCTGTCCGATCGAGGTCAGCCTGTGCCCGTTGTCGTCGGCGCTGATCGCGCTGCAGGATTGTCCGAGCCAGGCGGCATTCGACGAGATCGTGCTGTGGTTGAGTGGACAGGTAAAGGCAGCCAATCTGACCGAGATGAAGGTGTGTCTGAAAAAACCGCCTCGTCTGGCACTGAACGGCGAGAATACCCGCCAGTACAGCTACCTGTTGAGTGCCATCAGCACGCTGGCGCGGCTGCTCGATTACAGCGGCATGACGCTGCTGATCGACGAGTCCGAGCATTATTCGACCTTGAACAGCACCCAGCGCCAGCGTGCCGACTCGTTCTTCAAGGCGCTGATCGCCTGCGCACTCGGCAGCAACAGCGGACGGGTGCAGCCCGACGATATTCCGCAGCATCCGCGCGCCGACTACCCCGTCGTGTTCACGGCGGAGTCGCACCTGCTGTTCATGTTCGCGCTGACCGAGAGTAAAGATCAGATGCCGATCGGTATCTGGCTGACTCCCTCGCAGCTCTTGCGGCTCGATGATCGTTTCATCGAAAAGGATATTCGGACATTCTTCCAGACGCTGCGCGATTTTCATGCCCTGGCACACGCCTATACACCGGAGTCAGACCGCTGGGAGGCGGTGCTGATGCACGCGCCGGACTATCTCCTCAAGGCGCTGTCACAGCACCGCATCAACCTGCGCGAGCTGATCCGCACCGCCATCACGGTCTGCGATATGCTGCTGCTGCACGCCGACTATGCGCCCGATAACCTGCTCGACGATCTGCGACGCGGCTTGAAGGTGTAACTGGAGTGAACCCGGTATCGAGCCGCTCATGAATGACGCGCTCGCGCTCAAACAACGTTTGCCGATCACCTGGAGCGCCTTCTTTGGGCGGCATGGCAGCTTCACGCCGATTCAACTGCGCGCGATCCCGCCCCTGCTGGATGGCAAAAACGTCTTGTTGTCGGCTGCCACCGCCAGCGGCAAGACCGAGGCAGCGCTGGCACCGTTGATCGAGCGCTATCTGCCCACCGTGCGTCCGCGCGATCGACTGACGCTGTTGTATCTGCTGCCGACGCGGGCGTTGATCAACGATCTCGCCGGGCGGCTGGCGGCGCCGCTGGACGCGCTGCGTGTGCGTTGTGCCGTCAAGAGCCGCGACGGGGACAGCTTCGACTCGAAACACCCGGTCGATGTGCTGCTGACCACGCCGGAGTCGCTCGACTCGTTATTCACGACCGACCCCAGATGTCTGATCCATGTGCGCGCGCTGGTGATCGACGAGCTGCATATCTTTGATGCCAGCGTGCGCGGCGATCAACTGCGCGTGCTGCTGGCGCGGCTGCGGGCGCTGCAAGCCTATGCGATTGCGCAGGGGGAGCGCGACCCCGACCCGATCCAGTTTGCCGCGCTGTCCGCGACGCTGGCGGAGCCGCGAGTCAGCGCGGCGCGTTACTTTTCCGATGCCGCAATCGTGACCGTGCCCGGCAGTCGCCCGATCCAGGCGGACGTGATCGCGCTCGACGATGACTCGCCGTCGGCGCTGCTCGCCTACCTGGAGACCTTTCGCGGGCGCGGTTATAAAAAAGCGCTGGCGTTTTGCAACACCCGCGCCGAGGTCGAGCAATACGCCGCCGCTGTCCGAGCCGGTCGATCGCCGTTTGGCAGCGCGGTCTTCGTCCACTATTCCAACCTGGAGACCGAGCGACGCCACGCCATCGAAGCCCAGTTCGCGGCGGCGGAGGCGGCGCTGTGTTTCGCCAGCAGCACGCTGGAGCTGGGCATCGACATTGGCAGTATCGATATTGTGCTGCTCATCGGTGCGCCGGGGAGCGCTGACGCCTTTACCCAGCGGATCGGGCGGGCGAGCCGCCGCCAGAAGACCGCGCGGGCAGCGTGTTTTTATCGTAGCCCCTTCGAGCGCGTTTTGTTCGAGGGGCTGCTGCACTTTTCGAGTACCTTTGCCCCGCCGACGCCGTTTCGTCCGTCGGCGGCGGTACAGCAGATTTTCAGCCTGCTGAAACAGAGTCCATCTGGCGGTATCCGTCTGCAGCCGATGCTGCTGCACTTTGATGGACTGTTGAATGCGGCAGAGCTGGAATCAATCTTCGGTGAATTGCAGGCGGCGGGGTATCTGGCGAACGGTCGCCCTGGTGAATGGCGCGCGGGCGCACGGCTGCACCGTCTGGTCGATATGCAGGGTTCGGAATACGCGCCGTTGAGCCTGCACAGCAACATTCAATCCCAGGGCGGCACGGTCGCGGTGCGCGATCAGCACACACAGCGCGTCATCGCCCGTCTCGATCGGGCGATGCTCGACCGAAACGCGCTGGTGCTGGAAGGGCGTTCGCTCAGGATCGCCTGGAGTGATGGCGACGCGGTATGGATCGCCGGTCAGGGACAGGCTGCCACCCAGCAGCGCTTTCGCGGTCGAGCAGCGCGTCCCGTCGTGAGCGGTGGGGTGGCACGTCAGATACGCGCGGCGCTGACACTCCCGGACGACAGCGCACCCTATGTCGAGGGCGAGTCGGGCTGGCTGTGGTTTCACTGGCTGGGCGACATTCACGGACGGGCGCTGTTGGATTTATTGGGGGAGCGCCTCACCCTCAAAGCCAGCACACAGACGGCATTGTGTGTGCTGCTGATGGAAAAGCCGCGCGAGCTGCCGCTGGCATTCACCAGCGAACAGGTGCTGCGCTATCTGCACGGACATTATCGCACCTATGAGAGCCTGCTGGCATTGGGCGCCTATCACAGCCTGCTGCCGCTCGGTTTGCGTCGTCGTGCGGTCGTGGACGGGTTCGACGTGCCCGCATTTTTGGCGGCGGTGGCGGGTCTGCGTGTAGAAGCTGCGCCGGAGGCGACGAGCACAGCACTCTGGGAGATCGTTGAGCTGCCATGACCTCCGCTCGCCCGATTCGCGTCATGCGCATCATCGCCCGGCTCAATGTCGGCGGACCAGCGCTGCACGTCGCGCTGCTCGCACAGCATCTCAACCCGCCCGTGAATGCTGCCTACGAGTCGCTGCTGGTGGCGGGGCAGGTCGGCGACGATGAAGGCGACATGAGCTATTACGCCGAGTCGCTGGGCGTGACGCCGACGATCATCCCGGCGCTGGGACGCTCGCTGCATCCCGTGCGCGATCTGATCGTGATCGGACAGCTCGTCCGGCTGATGGGACGTTTTAAGCCGGATGTGGTGCACACTCACACTGCCAAAGCTGGCTTCGTCGGGCGGATCGCGGCGTGGATCGCCGGCATCCCCGTGATCGTCCACACGTATCACGGACATGTCTTTCGCGGCTACTTTTCACCGACGATGACGCGCGTCTTTCTGACGCTGGAACGGCTGACCGGGCGTGTGTCCGATGCTGTGATCACGCTGACCGATGGACTCGCGCGCGAGATCGTCGACGAATTTCGCGTCGTGCAGCGCGAAAAAATCGTCGTGATCGGCTTAGGACTGGACCTGCGCGCGTTCGCGGACATGCCGCGCAAAATGGGTGCGTTTCGCGCACAGCACGGCATCCCGGCGGAAGTGCCGCTGATAGGCATCGTCGGTCGGCTGGTACCTGTAAAAAATCACGCGCTGTTTCTCCAGGCGGCGGCGATCCTGCGCCAGACCCTGCCCGACGCGCATTACGTCATCGTCGGGGATGGCGAGATGCGCGTTGCGATCGAGGCGCAGATCGTCGGGATGGGGCTGACCGACCGCGTGCAGATCACGGGCTGGACGCGCGATCTCGACCCGATCTACAGCGATCTCGACGTAATGGCGCTGTCCAGCCTCAATGAAGGCACGCCAGTCACGCTGATCGAGGCGCTGGCTGCGGGGTGCGCGGTGGCGAGTACGGCGGTCGGCGGGGTGCCGGATTTGCTGGGACACGGTGCGTTCGGCGCGCTGGCAGAGTCGGGCAGCGCCGAGTCGCTGGCACAGGCGATCCTGCGCGCGCTGACCCATCCGCCGGATGCAGCGCCGATCCGTGAACAGATGGTGAGGCTTTACAGCGCACAGCGGCTGGCTGGCGATCTGGACGGCTTGTATCGGCGTCTGCTTGAGGGCTGAATAGTAAAAAAAAGCGCCTCATCCGCAGATGAGACGCTTTCTGGTTGTGTGCGCCAGGAGAGACTCGAACCCCCGACTTTCTGCTCCGTAGGCAGACGCTCTATCCGCTGAGCTACTGGCGCGTGTGAACAGAAATAGAATAACATAAGCTGGTTAGAGGGTCAAGACCCCGATTGCAAAAATGCAGGCAATGGTACGTAAACCGTCGCTGCGCCACGCATGGGCTGTGCCGCGCTATAATGGAAGGCTACCATCCACATCGACCCCGCCTGCATGGGTCGCTACACAGGAAAATCTCGTCATGCCCGACAAACCAGTGCTGCTGCCCTATCCGCGATCGCTCGTCATCACAGAGGGCAGCTACACCACCACCGACGACCGCACCGTCAATTTCGTCCTGAATGCCGACATTGTGCCCCAGGGCTACCGCTTGCAGGTGACGCCGCGCGGCATTCGCATCGAGTACGGCGACATGACCGGGGCACACTATGCTCGGCTCACGCTCAGTCAGTTGAGCGCATTTTACGGCACGACGCTGCCCGCCATGCGCATCGACGATGCCCCCGACTTTGAGCGGCGCGGCGTCATGCTCGATTGCAGCCGCGATCGCGTGCCGCAGATGAAGACGCTGTACGCGCTGATCGATCTGCTGGCGTCGTGGAAGATCAACGAACTCCAGTTGTACATCGAGCATACTTTTGCCTACGCCGGGCATGAGTCGGTGTGGGAACACGCTTCACCCTTCACCGCGTCGGATATGCGCGCCCTGGTCGATTACTGCAAACAGCGCTACATCGATCTGGTGCCGTGTCAGAGCAGCCTCGGACACATGGAACGCTGGCTCAAACATCCACAGTATCAGCATCTTGCCGAGACACCGGATGGCTTCGTGCCGCATTGGGAAACGCTGGGCATCGTGCGCCCACCCGCGACGCTCGATCCCAACGACGAGGGCAGCCTCGACCTGGTGGCGGGTTTATTCGACCAGCTGGTGCCGCTCTTTCACAGCCACTACGTCAATATCTGCGACGATGAGCCGTTCGAGCTGGGCATGGGCAAGAGCAAAACGGCGGTCGCGCAGCGCGGGGGCGCGGTCTATCTGGAATACCTGCTGAAGCTGTATCATCATGTGGCGGCAAAGGGGCGGCGTGTGCAATTCTGGTCGGACATCATCACTCAGCATCCCGATCTCGTCTCCGAGCTGCCCGACTCGATCATTCCGCTGGTGTGGGGCTACGAGGACTGGCAGCCGTCCGAACAGGACTGCGAGATGGTCAGTCAGTCGGCGCTCGACTTTTACATCTGTCCGGGCACGTCCAGTTGGAACAGCCTGGTGGGGCGCACCGACAACGCCATCGGCAACCTGAAAAATGCGGCGGCGCTCGGTCTCAAATATAACGCGATGGGCTATCTCAATACCGATTGGGGCGATAACGGGCACATGCAGCCGCTGCCAGTGAGCTATCTGGGCTTTGTCTACGGGGCAGGACTGGGCTGGTGTGTCGAGAGCAACCGTGAGGTCGATCTGCCCGCGCTGCTGGATCGTTTTGCTTTTGGCGATCGCGCCGGGATGATGGGGCAGATCGCCTACGACCTGGGCAACGTTTACCAGTTGATCCCGCTGCCGCAGTTCAACGGCTCGTGGCTGTTCCGGGCGCTGGAGTGGTCGGCGGATGAGATGCGTGCCCGTTATCATGAGCTGCTCGAAAAACACGGCGCCGAGGCACTGACGCCCGCCGTCGTGCGCGCGGCAATGACTCAGATCACAGCGCTGATCGCCCGCATCGACGGCGCCGACATGTCCGCCGACGACACATTGATCAGGGCGGAGTTCAAACAAGCCGCCGAGCTGCTGCTGCACGGTGCCTACCGCACGCTGCGCATGTTGGGCGACTCAAGAGACGCTTCCAGTGCGGCGATGCGGATCGACCTGGAGCGCCTGATCGGGACGCAGCGGTCGTTGTGGCTGGAACGCAGTCGTCCAGGCGGTCTGGATGACAGCCTGGCGCGACTGCGGCGGCATCTGGCGGAATATCGCTAGCGATGGCGTCAGGAAAGAAGAAAAGAAGGGAAGAAGGAAAGACGATCAACTATGCTGACCAAACCTGAAATTATGAGTCCGGCTGGCTACTATCCGCAGCTCCACGCCGCCATTGAAGCCGGGGCGGATGCCGTCTATTTCGGACTCAAGCATTTCACCGCCCGCGCCAAAGTCGGCTTTGCGCTGGCTGAACTGCCCGACGTGATGCGCACGCTGCACAGCCGGGGTGTGAAAGGCTACGTCACCTTCAACACGCTGGTATTCGACCACGAGCTGCGCGAGGCGGTCACGACGATCGCGGCGATCGCGGCGGCAGGTGCCGACTCGATCATCGTGCAGGATGTCGGCATGGCGGGGCTGGCGCATCGGATCGCCCCCGATCTCGAACTACACGGCAGCACCCAGATGAGTATCACCAGCGCCGAGGGGGTGGCGCTGGCACAGCGCGTCGGCGTGAGCCGGGTGGTGCTGGCGCGCGAATTGTCCCTGAGCGACATTCGCGCCATTCGTGAACAGACCGACTGCGAGCTCGAAGTATTCGTGCATGGCGCGCTGTGCGTGTCGTATTCCGGACAGTGTTTCTCGTCCGAGGCGTGGGGCGGACGCAGTGCCAACCGGGGCAAGTGCGCCCAGGCATGTCGGCTGCCCTACGAGCTGCTGGTCGATGATCAGCTCAAGCCGCTGGGCGATGCGCGTTACCTGCTGTCGCCAGGTGACCTGTACGCGCTGCATCAAATCCCGGAGTTGATCGAGATCGGCGTCTCGACGCTCAAGATCGAGGGGCGCTACAAGGACGAAAATTATGTCGCACTGACCACCGACGCCTACCGCCGCGCCGTCGATGCAGCCTGGGAGCACCGTCCTAATCCGGTCACACGCCAGGACGAGACCACACTGACCCAGGTGTATTCGCGCGGCTTGGAGGCGCACTTCATCGGCGGCACCAACCATCAGACGGTGGTGTCGGGACGGTCGCCGCGCCATCGCGGTGTCCTGTGCGGACGGGTGGCGCAGGTGTACGCCGATCGCGTCGTGATCGAGCCGAGCGACATCCAGGCGATCGCCCCGCTCAAGCCGGGCGATGGAGTCGTTTTTGACGCCGCCGACTGGCGCAGCCCGCAGATCGACGAGGAAGGCGGCAGCGTGTACCAGGTCGATCAGGTCGGCGACCAGCTCGCACTCTCTTTCGGCAACCGCGCCATCGACTTCGACCGCATCCGTCCCGGCGATTGGGTGTGGCGCACGCACGATATCACGGTCGATAAAGCCGCGAAACCATTCACCCAGCCGGGCGCGCCGCTGCACAGGCAGCCTCTCGATGTGCGCGTGGTCGCTCACGAGGGCGCGCCGCTGACCCTGACCTGGACGCTGACAACGCAGCCGAGTCTCACAGTCACGGTGGCATCCCCCGACGCGCTCGGACGCGCCAACAGCCGGGGCGTGACGACCGAGTATCTGCACGGTCAGTTGGCGCGCCTGGGCACGACCGCCTATCGACTGGAGACGCTGACGCTGGACAGTGCGGGCGAGCCGTTCATTCCCAGCTCGCTGCTCAACAGGCTGCGTCAGGAGGCGGTCGAGGCGCTGATCGCATTGCAGACGCAGCCGCGCCCGTCGCTGATTCACGATCCGATGATGATGCTGGACGCGGCACTGGCAGGCTCTCAGCCCACGCCGCACGCCAGCCGCGCGCCTAACGACGTGCGGCTGCATCTGCTGGTGCGCACCCCGCAGCAGCTCGAAGCGGCTATCGCCGTCCGCCCGACCAGCATCACCCTCGATTATCTGGAGTTGTACGGGCTGCGTCCCGCCGTCGAGCAGATCAAGGCGGCGGGCATCACCGCGCGCGTCGCCAGCCCGCGTGTGCTGAAGCCGCACGAGCAGCGCGTCGTCAACTTTCTGCTGCGGCTCGACTGTGCCATCCTGGTGCGCTCCGGCGGACTGCTGGAGGCGCTGCAAGGACGCCATGCGCACGCGCTGATCGGGGATTTCAGCCTGAACGTGGCGAACCAACTGACCGCGGAAACCTATCTCGGACTGGGAGTCGAGACGATCACGCCGACTCACGACCTCAACGCTGACCAGATCGCGGCGCTGGCATTGGCGATCGGCGGTGATCGCATCGAGGTGATCGCCTATCATCATCTGCCCGTCTTTCATACCGAACACTGCGTCTTCTGTCGTTTCCTGTCCACAGGCACCAGCCATCTCGACTGTGGGCACCCGTGCGAGACGCACAAGCTGGCGCTGCGCGACGAACAGGGACGGGCGCACCCAGTGATGGCGGACGTCGGCTGTCGCAATACCGTGTTTGGCGCCGAGGCGCAGGTCGCCAGCCGTCACCTGGAACGGCTGATGGCGGGCGGTATCAGGGATTATCGACTGGAATTCGTGCATGAGTCCGGTGACGTGGTGCGGCAGGTGACGGGGGCGTTCAACGATTATTTCGCGGGTCGGCTCGATGCGGGGACGCTCGATGTGCGCCTGGGGAAGATCGCGCCGGAAGGCACGACCGAGGGATCGCTGTTCGTGCCGGAGGGCTATCTGAGCGTGCCGGTGATGGGGTGACCAGAGTCACACGCTCTCAGGCGGGAACAGCTTATCGACGGACACGCTGAAGCCGGGCAGCAGATCGGGGAAGGTGAGCACGGCGGCGGCGTCCAGCAGCGTGACTGCCTCCTCGGTGTGTGTCTCGATCGCTCGCTTTGCGGGGATGAAGATGAGCGCATAGACCGCGCTATGCGTCAGGTAGAACTCGGCTTTTTGACGTAGAGGCGGGAAACGGTCGCTCTTCGATTTGACCTCGATGCAAATCGGGGGGATGTAGTTTGCGACAGAATCATCGGTAATCTGCTGCTCTCCGACGATGATCGCTGCATCGGGAAGCCGATCGTTTGCGTCGTCATTCGCTGGACGCACACGTCCTTCCCCGACAATGAATCCAGTAATTTCAGGATGCGTATCAAAGTAGTTGTTCAAGGACTGACCCAGGCGCATGGTGATATAGCCGTGTATAAAATTTGGCATGGCTTTTTCGACTATTTCCCCATCGATCAGTTCAAAACGGCGGTCGGCGTGTTCCGGGCGCGCGATGAACGCCTCGAACTGGTCGGTGGTAATTCGTTTTTCCAGCGTGGTCATGACTCGTCCTCGATGCGGTCGGCGGGCGGGAACAGCTTATCGACGGACACGCTGAAGCCGGGCAGCAGGTCAGGGAAAGTAAGATCCTCGCTTGGCAGCAGTACAGTGTCACTGCCGTTCGCCATATACACCTCGACCAGTCGCTTTTCTGGCAGGATGACGAGCGCAACCTGCGCACCGTGTGCCAGGTAAAATGCCGCCTTCGCGCGCGGTCTTTTAAGCGGATCATCGGGTGACTTGATTTCTATACAGATGTCCGGGATATAGTCCTCGACGCCGCGATTTTTGAACTTAACCCGACGGGGGGTGACGGCAACATCTGGCAGGCGGTCATTGTTTTCATCCCCGGTGGGGCGGTGCCGCGCCTCGACACTGACTACACCGACGATCTCAGGATGCGCGTCGAAGAAATTGTTCAGAAATTGACTCAAGCGTCCGGCAATGTAACCATGTATGAGCGTAGTCATAGCCTTCTCCGTGATCTCCCCCTCGATGAGTTCGAACCGACGATCCGCGTTTTGTTCAAGCGCGATGAACGCCTCGAATTCGGGCGTGGTGACGCGCTGTAAGGTCTGGGTCATGATTCGTCCTCGATGCGGTCGGCAGGCGGGA